>Ga0255336_100192_pt1 | contig 128822 bp, 139 predicted proteins | sample MeOH1_35cm_T3_17_FD_189102 | JGI IMG/M metagenome (GOLD analysis project Ga0255336, IMG submission 189102) | Sandy soil microbial communities from University of British Columbia, Vancouver, Canada - MeOH1_35cm_T3_179 | ecosystem: Engineered > Artificial ecosystem > Sand microcosm > Unclassified... | reverse complement strand
CCACCCAATGAACCACCACCCAATGAACCACCACCCAATGAACCACCACCCAATGAACCACCACCCAATGAACCACCACCCAATGAACCAGTTGACCCAATTAAATGACCAGTTGACCCTGTGAACCAATGAACCAGTTGACCCAGTGAACCAATAAACCAGTTGACCCAGTGAACCAATAAACCAGTTGACCCAGTGAACCAATAAACCAGTTGACCCAGCGAACCAGTTGACCATATGCTGACCAGTTGACCCAGTTAACCAGTTAACCCAGTGAACTAGATCCGATTAAATGACCAGTTGACCCTCATATGTTGACCAGTTAACCCAGTGAACTAGATCCGATTAAATGACCAGTTGACCCTCATATGTTGACCAGTTGACCCAATGAACCAGTTGGCCCGGCCAGTTGACCCAATAAACCAGTTGACCCAGTGAACCTAAACCAGTTGACCCAATAAACCAGTTGACCCAATAAACCAGTTGACCCAGTGAACCTAAACCAGTTGACCCAATAAACCAGTTGAGCCAGTGAACCTGAACCAGAACCAGTTGGCCCTCATGCTGACCCGTTAACCCAGTCTGTTTGCCAGTTGACCCAATGAACCAGTTGACCCAGTGAACCAGTTGACCCAATGAACCAGTTGACCCAGTGAACCAGTTGACCCAATGAACCAGTTGACCCAATGAACCAGTTGACCCAATGAACCAGTTGACCCAATAAACCAGTTGACCCAGCCATTTAGTATATTTGATCGTCAGCCAGTTGACCCAGTTAACCAATTGACCCCCCAAATTGACCCAGTGAACCAGTTGACCCAATGAACCAGTTGACCCAATGAACCAGGACAAGCGAACCAGTTGACAAGTGAACCAGTTGACCAGTGAACCAGTTGACCCAATAAACCAGTTGACCAGTGAACCAGGTTGACCCAATAAACCAGTTGACCCAATTAGTTGACCCAATAAACCAGTTGACCTAATGAACCAGTTGACCCAGTGACCCAGACCCAGCGAACCCCCAGTTGATAGTAAGTTCATAGCTAGTTGACACCCAGTTGACCCAGTCTGTTGGCCAGTTGACTCAGTCAGTTGACTAAATCAGTTGGCCCAGTGAACCAGTTGACCAGCCATGTCAAGCATTTCATCCAGACATTCATCCTCAGACATCCATCCTCAGACATCATCCTCAGACATCCATCCTCAGACATCCATCTTCAGACATCATCCTCAGACATCCATCTTCAGACATCATACTCAACCAGCTGACCCAGACCAGCACTTTTCGGCGATCACGTGATCGGTCACGTGATCAGTCATGTGACGAGAAGTCAAAATTAACCTCCACCACCCAGCCCTCAATCTGACCTCAATCAGGCTGTCAATGTGCGGGCCCATGGAACCAGCTGGGCTGTCCCCTCCTCAAATTTGCAGCCCCATACTCTCAGGAATGGTGGAATGGCTGTGGTATCCCAAAAGGACCAGACACCAAAGGCAACGCTGAGGTATCTGGTCTGGAATAGGACTTGGTTGAACCAACCCAGTCAGTTGACTACAATTATCACAACAACCGTCACAGCAATATCAGAGCAATATCACAACAATCTTCACAACAGCCGGCACAACAATCTTCACAACAATCATTACAAGAATCAACGATCGGCAGCACAACCAGCCTGGCAATCATCATTATAATCACAGCTACAGCACACCTAGCCTGGCAATCATCATTATCACAGCTACCAGCGCACCTAGCCTGGCAATCATCATTATCACAGCTACCAGCGCACCTAGCCTGGCAATCATCATTATCACAGCTAGCAGCACACCTAGCTGGCAATCATCATTATAATCACAGCTACCAGCACACCAGCTTTGGAATATCGGAATCACCGTGTGGCAGTGCTAGGCACCGCGCACTGCCAAGGGAACAACCGCTATATAGAAGGCGGGTCACCCCCTGATAGATTCAATCCACACACGAGTTTTGGGCCGTCATGGCTCACAGCGTGTGATGGTCGCATGTTGGGCTGTTGCAGATTGATGAGAATGCCGACGTATGCCGTGATGGATTCAAGGCTCATTCCCTTGACCGACCAATCAGATATGTAGGAATCAAGCACTATGTGACGTTTTGATCCGCGTAGCCTTGTAGTGGTGCCAGCAGGGTGGTAGGAATCAAGTACTGGCTGTCCTGGCTATGCTGGTTGCTGGTTGGCTGCTGGTTGCTGGTTGGTTGCTGGTTGCTGGTTGGTTGCTGGTTGGCTGCGCTGGTGCTGGGTGTGCTGGTGCTGGTGGTGACCTGTGGATAGTAGGCCCTTCAGCTGCATGCTCATACGTGGGGTATCATGGCGGGGTATGGAATTAGCGGGAACCTTAATGGAAATTGCGTCCAATTCCTGGGGTACGTAGATCCCGTTACCGAGGATAACCAGTTAACCGAGGATACGTGGATCAAGGCGATATCAATATTCTTGGATGCCCGTTGGCTAATTGGTCTGATGATTCCGTGATCGCCGAGGCTTTGGACTCGTCATATAGTTGACAGATGAACGGTAAACCGATTCACGGTTTTCCTCTCCACTGGGTGGACTTTGTCAGTGATGACTGATACTCCTCACGACTCGCTGCATGGCACATTGTGGGAATTCGTGGATCTAAATGCTGCAGAATGTGGAACGGACCGAGGTCTCGGTGGCAGGACCGGACACGATCAAGAGGTGAATACTCGACCGGACGACGACACCGAAAGTGCGCCCATGTGGTGTGGATGGGGAGATGAGTGGATCAGTCAGGAACATGACGGTCACGCGGCCGACGACGGTATATTGAAGATGGAGAACATGCTGTTGCAGTCAGGTGAGTGTCCCAGTCAGGTATGTGGACTGGCTGAGATGTCAGTTGGTTTGAAACTCATTTCACCGTTGCTCCAACAACTTAATGTGACCATCAGTAGTAGTCGGCAAGTGACATACCAGGTAAGCAGGCCCAAGACGGAGAGAAGCAGACTGAAGGGTCCCTCCCATAGATACATCATGTGGACCTTCTCCGAGGATTGCAGGATCGACTGGTGGAAATCTACTTTCAAATCATTCACCCGCTTTTTCCTGTGTTGAATTCTGCCAATGGTACCAACAGGAGCGAAACCATTTTGACCACCGACTGCGACACACTCTTCTCCAAGCGATATTTTTCGCGGCGTTCCCCATCTCAGCAAAGAGGAGCTGCGATCAAGTTCATATTCGTCGGCGAAAAAAGGTCAGGAGGCACTCTTTCATGTGGCCCAATCAGGGTATTACGAAGCGGCCGAGAGATGCGAGGGCGCGACAGCTCTGGTACAAATCGCATTACTCCTCAGCCGGTGGAGCCCGTACGACAAATCGACACGAGTGAACAACTATTGGGTGGACCAAGCGTTCCATCACGCCATGGTGGCGAGGCTGTCGGAGAGCGGTGCGCCGTACAGTCGTGTGATCTGGTGGTGCTGCATTGTCAAAAACCGAGGTCTCGCGCTGGGTCTTCGTCGGCCGGACACACTCAGGGTGTACGAGCCAGGGCCGATGCTCCAGTGGGAAGACTGTGGTGCGATGGCTCGGTTGGCTCTCATGCCGCAGCTGTACTCCCCTCAGGTGTACTCCAAAATTTGCGTCATCGAGGCATTCATTGCGCTCTGTGGACTGTCGGAGCTGATGAAGGATATTGTGCTCTTGAGAAGCCGGTGGGGGCAATACGCCGATTGGCGAACAACCCATACGCGGTCGGCCATGTACAAAGCAGATGTGATGCACGTCTTGCACATTGAACAGGGGTTCCGACAATGGCGACAGTCTCACAACAACTTGTTCGCTCAAATGGGGAAACCATCTCTGAATCGGGTGGCAAGCACCATCCTACGAGTGTTATTGATCGTCTACTTGTAAGTTCTGCTCGGGTCGTAAAACCCCAAGTGCTGAAAACACCCAGATCGACGTTGGTGGCCCTCTACGAACCATACATGAGCTTGGTGGGCCCACAAGATCCATATGCTTTCCTCTTGCATGAAGCGTCGGTCAAGGGGATCAAGAAAGCGTCGCGTGCGACCACGGCACATATTCGGAGCTTACTACAAGACACAACGATTGAAACCGTTCCGTCGCCATTGTACGTTCAGGGAAAGACATGTCTTGACCCGACTGACGCGCCACAGGCCGGCCTGGATCATCTTGCCTCTGACCGTGCATCTGGTGTGCATCAAGTGCAATTTCACGGAGCAGAAATTGGACAATATAACACCGTTGACAGGCATGTTGAAGGACATGGCATCTCGTTACCCGAGTGCCAATTTCATGGCGAAATTGCTGGAAAGCATCTCCAAAACCGTGACGATAAGGTTGACCGGCCGGACAGACATGCCGAGTGGTGTTGAAGAACGACCTGATGCCCTTGAAACTGATTTGTTAGCTCGGGCGGCTCAGATGATTCGTTCAAGCTTAGCAGAGCAAGTGCTTGCGGAAGAAATTGTGTGAATTGTTTTTGGTGTGGTAGTGGCTATGATGTCCTCAACGGACTGACCGCATACGTATTTCAATAGTGCCACCTCGATCTTCAAAACAGTGGTCGTCACCAGGAAGCTCTCCATTCGTTATCTCAAGGATAGCACCCCTGTCACAACCTCGGCCGCTCTCTCTCATCCTTCACCACAAACCCTCTCGACGGACTCCGCTCCTGGTCCCGCAACACGCGCCTCAGAATTTTCCCACTGGGGCTCTTGGGCACGACATCGGTAAACTCAATCTCTCTCACCCATTTATATCGTATTCGCCTCTCCTGCACGTGTCGAATCAATGCCTTTCCGACGAGCTCGGTCGGCGGCACCCCCCGCTTCAACACCACATATGCCTTTGGTCGTTCGCCGGTGTAATCGTCCGGCACGCCCAGCACCGCACAGTCCTCGACGTCGGGATGGCCCAGCAACAGATCCTCCAGCTCGGCCGGGGCGACCTGCTGGCCCTTGACCTTGATCATCTCCTTGATGCGGTCCACGATGTGGATGATTTCCTCGCTGAGGGGTGCGGCACTCGAGCAGAGGCGTTTCAGGCAGGAGAGGTCGTATTGACGGACGACGGGATCGCGCACCAGTCGGATGACGATGGGCGGGACGAGGGTCAGGTCGGCGACCTGGTACTCGACGATGGTCGCGAGGAAGAGTTCCATGGTGAATTGTGGGAGCATGATGCATTCGTCGTTGCTAAAGACCGGCCAGTGGAGGAAGCGCAAGAGACCGCTGACTGGAGAGCATGGTCAGGACGGGAAAACAGAACAGGGGATCAGGGGAAGTTGGGCCAAGAACGTCTTTTTGCCGGGAGTGGTCACGGCTTTCAGCTGATGGCATTGGGCAATGACATTCTGGTGTGACAGCATGACCTGTGGACCAAATCAGCACCACCAATGTGAGCAAATGTTCCCGCTCACCGCTTTGGGCAGGCCAGTGGTTCCGCTGCTAAAATTCAGAAACCCACAGACGTCCTTGTTGGTGGTGCCGTCCGGGAGAGGACAGCTGGGGCTCTGCCCGTCGGGGCCGTACTTCTTGCCAACCTCTTTCATCGTCGTGTAGCCATGGCATTCTCCCTCCAATAAGAAGATATGGTCCCGAGGGATGCCGGCTTTCTGGGCGGCCGCGAGGGCAACCTCCATCGAGCCGGGCACGGTCATGAGATACTTTGTTTCTGCCGTCTTGAGAGCATGGCTCATCTCATCGCTGCGATAGGATGGCGAGGCGCCGTTGACTCTTCCCCCTAGTGTTGGTCTGTCAATTCTCGTCATGCCGGCATTGGCCCTGGAGGGGACACACACCCCCTTTTAACACGGCAAACATGGCCACGGGATACCAGATCGTATTCGGGCTAAACAACGACGCGGTGTCGCATGGTTGCAAGCCATATCTCTTGACGAGCGCCGTGCACAGATGAGTGGCGTGCTCCTTGACTTGAAAAAAGTCTAACCGTTCCTTTGTGGCAGCATTGGTGAAGCCGGGCGACCTCGGGGGGGGAAAGTTGTATAACGGGGAATATCTTTTGTCCTCCCATGCCCATTGCCAGACGGTCAGATCGGTTGGGTCTACGATAATCAGCATGAGAAGAAGGTGGGATTGGACAGCATACATTCAACGTCGGGTTGTGGGGAGGTGAAAATCATCTTGGATCGAAATGAGCCAACGTCCAGAGTGAAAACGGTCCGGACCGACAACATATGTGGCTTTTCGATCTGAGATGCTGGCCGAACTCTAAACCGAGCGTGAATCATATGTGGTCCGTTCCTATGGACCTCGGGTGCTGATTCAGAGCCTTGGGCCGAGAATCACCTGGTCGGTGGGTTGGGCCAAGTTCTGTGCCCCTGCGATCCTCAGCAAGGTTCTGCGCTGGAAACGGAGGCTGTGGAGGGACAAGCAGAACATGCCCCACAGTAAAACGCGAATTTCCCAAGGAGTCCACTACCGAGTTGGTGCTGATGAGGCTCTGCGGTGCACCGTGGAGCTCGCTCGCTTGAGAATCCATGTTGTGACCGAGACGGCGTCCATCGCCAAGTCGAACCCCAGTCCGTCTGGCAGGATGAAGATGTCCGCACAAGCGTCCAGGTGGAGAAAGGTGTCGAATACCTCCTCACAGCCCTCGGCGACGCGGTGAGGACCTCGCTCACGACCCTCGGATGAGTCCAGGCGGGCAGGGTTTCGGAACCAGTGGAGGAGACCGCTGGGGGAAAGAACGCTCTACAAAAGGGCGGCAAAGCTTCCGGTGGAGATGTCAGATCAAGTCCAACTCGCCGCAAATTCTTCTGGTCGTTCTGCGCCCAAGCTCGCATCCTGGGGCCGAAGCGGTTTCGAGAAAATGATAGGCCAACTCTGCAGACGCAGCAGTTTGAGAGCGGCATGCAGAACCAAAACTTGGGGCTGCTCGTCTGCGGGAGATTATTCGCGGTCGAGACTTTGACATCGAGGAGTAGGCCAGTTACTCCGGAAGGAAGCGGATTAAAGGCGTACACTTTGCCAGGACATTTCTCACAGCGCGGGGTTGATGAAGAGATTCGGACGAACCCGGCCTGTTGAGGGCACGCACCTCTCGTGGCCCAGGGGTAAAGAAGTGAAACTCGTGAGCATACTCTTGGTGCCATCGTCCGGTCGCGAGTGGCCAGGCCCAGACAAACGTCTTTTAAATCATCGATTCTAGTTCCAGGAGGTCATCAGCAGGGCACTCTGAACAATTTGCGGTCGCCATGTGCGGTCCAGTGTCGTAGATCGACGGACGCGACGGCGGCAAACACGACCGTCGAGGATAGGAGGAGATTGATCGCCTGCGTCGGCTCGGTCGTCCTGATCGCGGCCAGAAGTTCCGGTCCGTCGACCAAGGCAAATAGGGTGGACACATTGGACAGAACACCGCAAGAATTCGTTCTGGAGACTCGTCTCGGAAAGATTGAAGGCGCCCTTCTTCTGGAGATACTCGATCTCGTCACGCCCGAGCCAGCATGGCGTGGATAAACGGTGGGAGGACAATCTCCGGTGCCCTCGAGGGATGAATGGCCTGGAAGAGTCGTCGCCGGAGGGCTGTTGTTTTGGAAGACGGCCGGGGACGAGTTCCCTCGTGCGGGCCCTCTTGAGATGCTTGCGAGTGGTCTGTGAGGGAACAACGAGCCCAATGGTGAGCATGACAGTGGAAGATCAACCGACATCGAGCCTGTGCCGCTCATGGCTCCCGTACTGGACGTCCCGCTCGACTTGGACCATATCCTGATAACGTGCAGAGTGCGCCGCGTGCAGAGGCTCCAAGATGGTCTCAAAATGCCTGTTCACCTCAAGCGTCCACGTGTTGCCGAATTGGCGAACTTGCTGGGCGAGATCCATGGTGGTGTTTTGATTTTAGAACTGCCGATTATTTGTAGGTGAGTGTGGGACATTATGCGCGGGACAGTTCCGGTCCGCTAATACTTTCTTATCGACTACATCTGTCACCAACGAAAGTGCTAGATCTCAGTTTCGACCTCACAGTGCTGAATGCAGAGTAAATTTATCCTGCCTTCTACAGCTCAGTATTGGCCCTGTAGATGCCCAAACTCTCCAGCAGGGACAGATCCGAGAAGGCAAAGAGGTAAGCAGGTTCGTCACGACTGGCGTGGATCGTGAATTTGTACCAGCTGGGTATCACAAAGGTGTCGGCATGGCCCCAACTGAACTCATCCGTTTTCCCCCCTCTAGGTGCCGTGACAACCGTCTTTCCAGATCCAGAGTGGACCTGGAAGATCCTGTTGCAGGTGTCTTGTCGCGGCCCACTCATCTTGCCAGGCAAAATACGTTCGGCCTGAGCGGCGATGATGGAATTGATCTGCTCCCCGCATGGAAGTCGATACTCATAGATCGAGTGGTCAGAATCAGATGCATCAAGTCGCGCCTCTGCCACCTTCCAGGGAAACTTCATGTCGGCGCACTCCTCATCGGTGACGACGTGGGATTCGTGCGTGATGGTCCCATAAAAGTCCTTGTACTCTTCAAGAAAATCAATGGGATTCAAGCGGAAAAATGGAATGTTGAGGCCGTCCAACCAGATGACGTTCTCATGACCATCGTTTCCATGGTCGTGCCATTGCCACGGGGGAGTGATGATCATACCACCCGGTTCCATGTACATCTTCTTTCCCGCAATGGCCGTGTAACCTCAGTCAACGTCAGTAGATATCCGTGGAAAGCAAAAACGACATTACCATGGTGACCCTCAATCAGAAATCGGACCGCGAATGGAGTATGACGATGGCACAGGGCTCGTTCTCCGGGAAGCAGCAACTGATGCGCAGAGAGAATGGTGTCCAATGTGTGAGGTGGTGTTTGAGGCCCCGGGTTGATCATGATCAATGCTCTTCTCTCGGCCTCTTCCGCCGGAACCAATTCGCCGGCCTGGAGTAAATGGGCTCTGGTATCCTGGTACCGCCACACCGCGGGGATGTGCTGGGTTCGAGGTTCTGGGAGAGTAACATGTCGACCGACATTCCATAGTGCCGCCAGTCCGTGATCCTTGATACTCTTTTCCAAGAGAGGCCGTGACGTGACGAGCTCTTGGGCCTCGGCAGAGAGCTTCGACTCGGCATATGGAGGCATCTCTACCAATGAAGGTGCCATTTTGTGAGTATGGCGGCTGAAAGGCAAAATCGACTTTCAACGTTGAATTCTGGAGAATTACCATTCAAGCTTGATATTGGACGGTCAGCTCCATATTTTGCCGCGGTATGCTTCGTGCTGAAGCGTCGGATCAGTTCCGGGAGCGGAAAACTACCGAGTTCTTCATGTGATAACGATATACGGATGATTCCTACGGACCCGTGGCCGCATTCAGAGCCCAATTCGTGTACATCTTTGAGATAAAAGACGCAACTTTCAATCCATTGTTACAAGATGCCACTAATGGAAGAATCCGGTTGGAGAGAGCTTGACATTGCGGTCATTGGTGGTGGAATTGGTGAGTAGCCTGGTGGTCAGATGCTGATATCCTAATGACATCACAGGCGGTCTGGCAGCAGCAACATCACTCCGCCGAGCGGGCCACAAAGTTACCATCTATGAACGTGCGCATTATGCGGGAGAGGTGGGTGCATCGATCAGCTGCGCAGCGAACGGAACACGTTGGTTAGAGGAATGGGGTGTCAATATCGCATTGGGGAAGCCGGTGGTACTCCAAAATTTGATCAGACATGACTGGTCAACCGGAGAGGTTGTGGACACCTATAATCTTGTGGATTAAAAAGAGAAATGGGGATATGTGGGTCTCCCAACTCGGTAATCGTTTGACTCACGCGAGATCAGGTGTATAACATGTTTCACCAAGTAGACATGCATACGATGCTGATGGATTCCGCCATCGGCGAAGGAGACGGCCCTCCGGCAAAACTCGTCCTGGACCACAAGTGCCGTGACATCGATCTGGACACAGGCCTGGTTTCGTTTGAAAATGGGGTCACGGCCCAACATGACCTGGTGGTAAGAGCTGATGGCATCGGGGTTGGTATTTTCCTTTTGTAAAGTCGATGCTGATCAGACAATTAGTCCACCGTCCGACGCATTATAGGCATTGATGTCGACAAGACACCGTCAACCTCGTCCTGTCTCCATTGCATCATCACCAAGGAAAAGACAAAGGAGCTTGGTCTGACGGACTACACAGTCAACAGCGCTATCGAATACTGGGGAGGGCAGGGCATCAACAAAATTGTGTACTCCCCGTGCAGAGATGGTGAACTCAACTCCTTTTACTGCTTTCATCCTCGGGAATGGAGCAAGGCTGGGAACGAGGGCTGGAACTACAATGCCACCGTCGAGGAGCTGCTCGCACCATACGGAGACCTCGATCCCCAACTCCTCGCCATCTTCAAAAACTCCTGGGACATCAAACCGTGGCGCCTCTGGGTCCACCAGCCTTATTCACATTGGCAACGAGGCCGGGCCTGCGTCATGGGTGATGCAGCGCACCCGATGATGCCCGATCAGAGTCAAGGGGCGTGCCAGGCAATCGAGGATGCGGCCGCACTGGGCCTCATCTTTAGCAAGGCCTACAGCGTGACCGACGACGTCCGCAAGGGTCTGGAGCTGTATCGAAGGAGGGCAGTTCCAAATTATAACTAGGTTATTGTAGAATTTACAGGCAACCTATCTCACGTCTCAAGTGCAGAGCACCAAGTCTTGCCTCACCGATTGTGTATGAGAAATCGAGATTCCTTCACAGTGGACACCTGCAAGCAGGTTTTCTCATCATGCGATGTTCAGATTTTCGCATTCAATCGCCCTAATCGATACCTGAATCCCCCAATCAATCCTCCTTGGTCGATTTTCGCATTCAATCGCCCCAATCGATACCCGAATCCCCCAATCAATCCTCCTTGGTCGATACCCGAATCCCCCCCCCCGTCCCGACATTCTTCTCATAATCCTCCTGGACAATATCCATGTTGAATTCGGCCTCACCGACCAAAATCTTCGTATCGGCCAGCAACTCGGCCAGATCCTCGGCCAACATGGTCGTGCTCACTTGCATGACGGCGAATGCGGCGTAGCCCGGTTCACAGACGTGCGTCGTCCTGAGGATGTCACTGTCGAGATCGCTCAGCAAATCATCAATGTGGTAGCGGTCGGGGGCGGTGAGGTACGGCGGCAAGGGTTTGCCGCTGGTGATGGCGCCGGAGATGATGGCCAAAAGGGAGGTGACACTGTGCGAGGTCAATTCGAGAGAAGCAATCAGGTCTTTAAAATCGCGGAGCCAGGTTCTCTCGGTCGTCGCGGGACCGTCGAGTTCTTTGAACGTGTTGGTCACAAAGGCGATCATGCCGGTGAAGCGGAGGATGCTGTGGACGTGAGCGGAGGACACCACGAAGCATCCGTGACTTACTTCTGGGTGTGGGTGAGGAGTCGTTCATATGTGTCCTGGGGAAACTTGCCACCGAATGTCGGTTCCCATCGGATAAATTTCAAATGATTGCGCATGCCTTGGATGAGAATCAATTGTTTGGCGAACAACTGGGCGCGGGCCTTTTCCAGCCGTCGTCCCGGGCTGTTCTTGTCTTGCCGGTCTCCGTCCAGACCCTTGAGTCGGAGAGAGACGGTGGTGTGAGTGGAGCTAAAGTAGTGGCCCAGCAGGTACAGGGTGCCGCCCAGATCTTTCCTCATCTCACTCCGCGCGGTGGTGACGGAGGGGAAATAGGTCATCAGGCAGGCGATGCCCACCCCGCCCAGAACGGCGGCCAGCCGGTACGGGGCCAGCTCGTAAATGGGATGGAAGACCTGGCCATTGGACACGGAGATGAGAATGCCGACCTGCTTGACCTGCAGCTCGTAGCCGACGATCAACATGACGGTGATCATGCCGATCATGGGGATGACGGGATCATCGGGCCGGGTGACCAAGAGGTAGTGGTACAGGAACATGGTGAGGCCGACAAAGACGATGACGCCGGCCGAGTGTCCGTCGACAATATACCAATCGACATAGGAGCACACCATGGCCAGAAAGGTGCCAAAGACGCGTAAAAACTGTCCGTACAAGCCCGAGCCGGCGGTTTGAGTCATGCTGATGGCGACCATGACGGCGCCCCAAATGATGCGTTCTTTGATATAAAACTGTTGAGAGTTTCTCAGATAGCAGGTCAGCGCAATGATCATGGTCCCCGTCGCCACTTTGAAGCCGAACCAGGACTCCCGCGAGCCGCAAATCTGGGGAATGAGCCGGAATTTGTCCGTCACCTTTTCGTACCAGCTTTCCGGTGGGAGGTGTTCAGGGTCCTGTTCCACGCCCAAGGCATCGCCCAGATAGACCGTGGGCGTCCCGCTGCGGTAACTGTACGTTTGGTAGTCCAGATTGCTGTCTTCACGGGAGAACAGCGCCCAGAACCATTTGATCAGCTGCTTCTGGGTCGGCCGGATGAGCCGTTTCTTTTTCATGGTCCCGTCTTGCACCTTGGAATCAGCAAATCGAACCAACGCGAGAATGCCCTGAGCGGTCGTGAAGAGAGAGTATTCCAGCTACAAGGTCTCAGCGCATTCATAAGCCACACAAAATACTCACATCTAGGATCAGGTACAGCTGAAATTGATGACGCTGATGAAGCGGACTCTTCGCACACGGTGGATCCATTCCATTCAGTCGACACCATTCCTTCAACGGTTCTTCTCGGTCGTGGAGGAAATTTTGGATCGATTGGTCCAGGGAGGATGCAAGGCCACCCTTGGCGTCAAGCTCGGCGGTGGTCGAAAAGGCCGGCTTTTTGGTGATTTCGAGCGTGTAAAAGGCATAGTCGAGGCCCTCGATCATGGCCTGCCACAACCGTTGGACCGGGCTCTTCAGCTGCCGGAAAAGCCCATGCCAACGCTCCAGCTCGTCGGTCGTCGTGACCACAGACTCCGCACTCGTGGCCGCCCAACCGCCCTGTGTCTCGACGCGGTCAGCCACTTGGATGACGGTTTCCATCCCGATCATCGGCAGCAAGACATTCTTCAGCAGCCGGACGATCTGGACATAGTCGGCGGCCGCCAGCTTTCCCCACGCGAATTCACGCTTGACATAGCGCATTTCCGACTGAATCTTGACTTGAGATTCGCTCGCTTCGGCCGTGGCGGTCTTCCAGGTGTCGGCCTCCGGCCAGGCCGTGACCCTCTCGGCACCGCGGTGGTGGTCGTCGCGGTCACTGCCGCTCGACCCAGGGGAATCGCCCCAGTTCCGCGCGGGGAGCGAGGTGATGAACTGATCTTGGGCGTCCAGCACCGCTTTGAGACGGTGCAAATACTCGGTCAAGAGCAGCGTCACCAGATCTCGTGTCGTCACCGGAAGGACCACCAAGTGGACGGCGGCGGCGATCCCAAAGCCGACAAAAAAACAATCGAGCAGGCGTCGGGCTACCTCCGTCAGCGTGTATTCGCCGCCCCTCGGTCGGTCATACTCAAAGAATAGGCTTGTTCCATGGTCGGAAATATACATCCGTACGTCGCGGTCACGTTGATATAAACGGAGAACACGATCAGAGGGAGAAAGTACTGCGGTCGGAACGCACGGAGCCTATGTCATGGTGAGTAAGGCCCGCAAGAGGCCCGAGGCGGACAGACGTGTTATACGCCCACAACCAAAAGAAAAACCAGACGGCCAAGCACGCACTGGCCGCCGCGTTGTACGGGACGACCTCCGACCCCGGAACGGGCCCATTGCTCCGTTCTTCCTCGGAGAGATGAGTGGTATTTTCGCGAGCCTTGATGGCGGTCCACATGTACAGCAGTGATATGGCGGCCGCAAAACAGGTCAGGACCTGATCGCCATCAGCCCGTGCGGATGGAAAGAGGGGGAGCATACGCAGGTGACCAACAGATTCTGCAAGAATCGCGCTCGAGGCAGAATCGGAACGACGAAGAGGGACATCATGGGGATCAGATAGCCGATGGTGGAGTAGTGATGGGCGACTCGAGAATTCTGGTATCTGCGAATGTCAGTCTCCGTCCATCCACGGTCGACGGGCGTACATGGCGAGGCCAATGGTCGGCGCAACGGCTCCTCTTGAGTCGGTCAGTCTTGTCGAGCACAAGATCAGAGCTCTTCATACTTAAACATTAATAATACCGTGGGCAGGTTCAACTTCAAGCCGAGCTTGTCCATTGTTGTCTTCCACCGCGAAGGCGCCGTGGATGGGGCCATCTCGGACTGGAGCGATGCGAAAGAATGTCGAATACGCAACACCTGAGGTAGCGGACGAGCGAAATGCTACCGTGTCAGGCCACACTTGTAGTGACAGAAACAGAGGGACGATGGATCAAACGCAAGGTGAAAACACGGTCAAGGGAATGGATAATGAATTATGGAACAATCACTGAGTCAGGTGGGGTCGCGAAAGGGGTTGGAAACCAGTGTCCTCACGTAATCCATTAGCTAAGTGATCATGACATGCCAGATCTGGCATGTCCAAATTCCAGCCCGAACGTGGGCAGGTAATCACCTCATTCTTCACATTCATGTTTCAGTGACCGTGATACAAGTCGCCATGATCTGTGAGAGCTTCATCGACGCGTATTCTTCACTTGATTGTTGGTGCCTCTATCAAAAAAGGCAAATGGACTTTGAAGAGTAAGCAAATGGTCTAACCAAATCTGGTTTAGTTCTGCCTTACTCATCAGCATCCACAACATCACCATAATCCTGGCCATCCGTTTCGTCCAGGAGACGTGACTTTGGTAGTAGGAGAGGTCCGATCCCACCGGAATGCATGCTGCTTGGGTGACCGGTTCTTGGCGAGAACGCGGCCTGGGCAGGCGCTGACGGAGTCCATCAGCCGTAGTCTTGGTTAGAGTTGCATCAATGGATTTCCAGCTGGTGCCTGAAGTTCCGCACCTCATAATCCAGTATTTCTGTCACGACGGCGGCTATTGCATAAAAGGCCGGTTCCATCAAGGTTATGTCAAGGTTGGAGGCCAAGAGCTTATGTCGTCACAGGGTGACCTGGACAACGCTCTTTGGCGGCAGTAGCAAGGTCTTTTGGCGGTAGCAAGGTCTTCTAACGGCAACGAACCCAGAGAAACAAAATCTTTAGCAACAGCCGGTTCTACACCAGCTGATCACATTTCCTTCATCTCCACAAAGGCAAAGGTGGTCACCCCGAAAGAACCTCACGGATTGGCTATAGCTGCACTCGAGAAAGACCATAAAGGCCCGTGTAAACAACCCTACGAGTTTGCTAATGAAATTCACTACCTCCGAACCCTGTCCGGACAAGAATGGGATGTTGGATCATGTTCTCTCCTTGGCTGGTTCTGGCAGAATAATTCGAGAATCTTGAGGCAGTGTTAACTGGAAATCTATCACAACAGACTTCAGTCTGCTGCACCGAGTTCGCACCGTGCGATGGGCTGCTCCAACGAGTTCATCTTAGCGGCGATAGGATTCAAGAATCTATGGGGCCGCAGAAAAGTGTCCTTCAGGTGCTCCGGAATCACCAAAATTGTCATCGTTCGTGCCAGCGGACAGGAGACAGAGTAGTCATGACAGAGAGGTATGGATGGGCGTCTTCTAACCCTCTCGTGATTGTGGTTACCAAAAGTCGATAGACCACGTCCTTCTCTATTAGATCTGGTACCATAACCACAGCCACTGAAGCTGGAAGGGCCATGTAGTTGTCGGTAAGCTGTCCTGATGGTCTGTGCAATCCAAGTGCCGCTGGGAACACAACAAGCAGGCCCAGCAGTTCAGCCACCCGTGTTTCTGCATCCAGTGGTTACCTGACGGCTGGTCTTCAGGAATCACCTCAAAACGGGTACCCATTCAGCATGCTCTCCACGGTTGCCTCGCTGGCACACCGACGCAGATTAGGCCTCGGTGATATTGCCGGTGTCTGCACGCTTGCGTCTGCGTTGCAGTATTCCGTCCGCGAGATGTGGGCCTCTGGATCAGACATTTGGCTGGAGGTATTTATCTTGATCCAGTTGTCTGACTGTTTCTCCCGCTAAGCCATTGTAGCTTCTTTCACACCACCATTCGGTGCCGTCTTGCCGATTCGATGCCTGGTTCAGAAACTGGATCCAAAGAACAGCAGTTGGTGAAATATCGACACGAACCTGCCTTGAAATTGGACACCACAAGCCGCACAACCGCTCATCTGGCAGTCGCCGCTTCCGGCAACGAACTGATTCTGAAAGACAAAAGTCAGGCGATCATAAACAGCGATATTTCGAATGAGATCCGTCACAACGAATCCCTCCAAAAATCATCAACACCACAAGACAGAGACTGAACAAGTATAGTAGGTACGGGGCGTAGACTGCAGTTGCAAACCCTCTGCAAGTGAGGCTTTGTTGCCGTACATAGTCTCTCTAGAGTCTTTCTGCGGTGAACAAAACTGACCTGCTGCACAGATTGACATTCCGAGAACAGGTATATCTTCCGACCATCAAATTCACGAATAAGCCACACACCCTCCCGGGTCTTGAGGTGGTAGAACCGCCCATGGGTACCCAATACCATAGCTTGACTGATATATACATAGGCTTGACGATTCCACAAGCCTTTGTCCGGTCTAGGTTTTAAGTCGATCCTCCTAGGCCCACGAGTTGGCGAGTCTAGACCTACCCATCGCAAGCTGTCTGTTCGATAAAATCAACCAATTTATACTGCTTGGTTCATCATGTTCACATTACAACAGTACCTCTGGACTGAAAAGTCAATTTGGAAGAGTAGGCCTTCCTGGACACAAGAGCTCTCAAGTGACGCAGCTTCTTATATGCTCGTTCCCTGCTTGCTTCTCAGCTGAGATACATCAATCATCCTCAAGATCCAGTGACTGATGTATCGAGAAACCGTGTCCCTCACCTCCTAAACTGTCCCACAATACCCCGGAAAATGAGAGCCAGTTCTGTCCTGCTTTCGGTAATCGGCCAGATGACACAAATCCCCATGGTGATCCACACCCACATGAAGCTCACCACCAACCAGCCGGTGAAAAAGCTGCGCGACGCGGTATAGTGAATCCCAAAGAGAGTGAACGGGAATATGATCACACCCACAATAAAGAAGAAGACGTTAGCGCCCAAGGCAAGGCGAAATGCTTTGAGGTATGTCGCATGGTGCAAAGGTTTGATGTTGTTCTCGCTGAGAAAGCCGACGACGTCATGAGCAGCTTCCACATTGGTCACCGGTGCCAGTTGTCCTTTGACCTCGGACTTGGTGCCGCTGGCCGGGGAACTTTCTCTAGGAGTCTGATCCAGCTCCACCTCGCCATGCAAGTCAGGGGAAGGAGCGGTGCCGAAAACCTTGTGCTTCCTTGCGACATGCTGGGGATCTGTCGACTGGTATTGTTTGGGGAAGAGGAGGGTCAAGACCGCCGACAACACGGCGCCGGAAGCGAACCCGGTCGCGCCACCAGCGATGGCATTTTGAGATTCACCCGAAGTGGCCACACTGACGACGCCGGATCGCTTGTAGGTTGTGACAAACCAGGCGGTCATTCCCAGAGCGCAACCAGCCCAGGGAGTGACGAGGCTGGCGACGGTCGACATGCGGGGCCATAGCAGAATCAATCCCAGGGGGATGGATGTCGGAAAAGGGCGTAAATGATGATGCCGTAGTGTGAGACGGTGACGAGCTGTTTGGACGTGGCATGGGGATTGATGTATGTCTTGTAGACATCAAACGTGACCAGCGAAGAAACCGCAATCAGCTCGGCCGAGGTCGACGACGTCACTGACATGAATAAAAGGAGCAAAAGCAGTCCTGCCCCTCCCTTTCCCAGCAACGCGATCGCTGTGGCGGGGGCAGACAGTCCCGCTCCGACTTGAGCCGCGGAAAGCTCGTTCGGATAGGTGGGAAAGGCCGTGGTACCGGTGAGGGCGACACAACCCAGCCCCATGGCGGTCCCAAAGGAAAATGGCATGCCGAACCACGCGGCGGCACCAAAGAGATAGGCCTTGACACTGGTCTCGGGTCGGGAAGCAATGGCCCGTTGCCAATATGTCTGGTCTGTCCAGACCGTGGCAATGCCACCGATCAGCAGGTCGACAGCCAGGATCATGCCATCGTGCGTGCCAAAGGTCAAGTACGAGCCCTGGTGGTTCCCCGGGACCGGACGCTGGTCCCCGGCGACGAGAAGCAGATCATACAGTTTTCGAGGGCTACCGATGGCGTCGCCAGTCGCGTATGCCAGGAAACAAAATATGATGATGGAAAGGATGAGAATGACGGTGTGGACGTAATCAGCGATAAAGGTGCTTCGCAGGCCCCCCGAGACGACGTATGCCGCGACCACAAAAGGAATCTGCACGGGTTATTCAGCTCGATCGGGAAAAGGAGGGCATCATACAATAAAGTTTGCCGCGTAGACGTTCACTCCCGAGAGGGCCGAAACCACCTGTGCTCCGCCCAAGACCAGCGAGGCGCCGACGAGAACGTTGGTCAGGAGGCCGTAGAATAGATATGTCAAGTGCGTGGCCTTGCCATGCTTCACCAGAACCAACTCGGGATATGTGTGCGCTCCGGGAACGTTTCGTTTTATCTGCACGGCCAACAGGGCAAAAAGGGATATCTGAAAGGCACCAAAACAAGCCCATGTGAATGGTCCGCTGATCCCATAGAGAGAAGTGACGGTCGAGCTGGTCAAGAGCGTGCCGGGCCAGGTCCATGAGCTGACGATTCCCGCCGCAATCAGCCCGGGTTTGACACTCCGAGAGGCCGTGGTGAATTCCTCGGCTTGATGACTCGAAAATGCCGTAAAGCGGTTTTGCAACCATGTGAGCGTGAGCATAAACAAAGCAAAAAAGACCCCAATCCCCACAATAATGCCATACCCAACCCCGATATTGAGTACTTGGAGACTTGCCTCTCCGCTCATGGTCGGACTCTGGTAAGCAACTCAGTCTGTAAGAGTGCACGTTATTGTTCCTACTGAATAGGAGGATGCCACTCTGATAAATCTTTTGCCGACCAGCTCGCATTGACAAGTACAACATCGAAGCTATCATGATGCAAGCCCAGACCAATAATTGAACAAGTAAACTTGCTTGAATAATATATAGATGCCTGACCATCATCCAATCAGTAAGGGTTCGTTACTCGGCTGGCAATAGGAGCTCAACCGAGGCCTTATCTTTATGTTGATAGCCACCACTCTTACGATATCGGGTTGTGATTGAATGGCAATGTTTAGCCGTGAAGGCGAAATATCTAGGTTTGTGATGCCATTCCTGGGATAGGTTATTGTCGTAGTAACTAAAACGGGTAGTAGTCGCAACGAATAGATGAGGTGGTAGAGTGTTAGCCTGGATTCCAAGTCTCCAAGCACATCTCCGATGGCGTCTTCAACGCCAATATCGCGACATGCAGACGACAACACTCCGCCGACCCCGCCGTGCAACCATGAATGTGTCAGACTTCAAGTCGGAAACCATCAGTCTGATTGTCGAATCGATCCATCCAGCATGGCAACTCCACCGAAGCAGCTGATCCTCAATGCTTTTGTCATGCAAACACCGAGCCATCTGAATCCAGGGCTGTTCAGGGTGCCCGGCGATCAAGGCACACAATACAACCAAATCAAGCACTGGATCTCTCTCGCCCAGAAACTGGAAAAGGCCAAATTCCATGCCATCTTCTTTGCCGATGTTCTTGGAGGTTACGACGTGTACAAAGGGCCGGCCAACCTGGAGCCGACTCTCCCCGCCGCCGCTCAGATACCTCTGATCGATCCGTTGTACAGTGTCCCGGCGATGGCGGCAGCGACGGAAAGTATTGGATTTGGCGTCACCGCGTCAACCACGTACGAACCGCCATACGCCCTGGCCCGGAGATTCTCGACGGTGGACCACTTGACCCAGGGGAGAGTCGCGTGGAACATTGTCACCTCTTATCTGGATTCAGCGGCGCGCAACTTCGGCCTCGACACGCAAATCGAGCACGATGAGAGATATCGCATCGCCGATGAATATCTCCACGTCACCTACAAACTGTGGGAAGGCTCGTGGAGAGACGACGCCGTCGTCAACAGCCCCAGTGGCTACACCAACCCGGTCGCCGTCCGCCAGATTCATCACAAGGGTCAATACTTTAAAGTACCGGGTCCCCACATCTGCGAACCGTCCCCTCAGCGGACACCGCTCCTGTTTCAAGCGGGATCCTCAGGGGCCGGTCAAAAGTTTGCCGCGTCCCACGCCGAGGCCATTTTCGTCTCCGGCCAGACGCCCGAGCTGGTGAGGCGGACCGTGGACGGCATCCGCCAGCAAGCGGCCGCAGTGGGGCGTGATCCTCGCGATATCAAGATCATCGGCGGACTGCTCGTGATCGTGGCCGAGACGGACGAAGCCGCCGTTCAAAAGTTGGAGCATCTCAAGACGTATGGGGACCGAGAGGGAGCACTCGCGCTGTTCGGGGGATGGACGGGAATCGATCTCAGCAGCTATTCCGACGATCAAGACTTTCGTGTGGCCGAGAACAACGCGGTGCGAAGTCTCGCCAATCGCTGGGCGACCACCGTTCCTGGCGGGAGCGGCCAGAAGTGGAACAAGAAGACCATTGCCGAATATCTCATCGTCGGTGGGACGGGGCCCCGGGCCGTGGGCAGTCCGAAGACGGTGGCCGACCTTCTTGAACAGTGGGTCAACGAGGCCGACCTGGACGGGTTTAACCTTTCCAATGCGACGATCCCCGGGACATACGACGATATTATCGAGTTCTTGCTGCCCGAGTTGCAGCGACGCGGTTTGTTCTGGACCGAATACGCCGTCAAAGGGGGGACCATTCGGGAGAACTATGCCGGGAAAAAGGGCCAGACACGGCTGTCAGATCGCCATCCAGGAGCCCGGTACTTTTGGAAAGCTGGTCAGGAGACTCCGCCGTTCCTTCAGAGTGATTCTGCAGCTGCCGAAGGCGTAGATGTCCCTTGATTGATGTCATTGTAAATTCCTCTTAGCGATAAGCCGCATTGTAGGAACCCATCAGCCCGCGTCTTATTTCGTCAGATGTTACTGGCCATATCATACCTTGGCGTCATTGACTCCAAAATCACGCAAGATGTAGCGCTGTAAAGTACAAATATTCTAGTCAAGCTTCTTCACCATCTGTTGAAATCGTTGTCAAAAGGTATCGAGATGGCCAACATCGCGCTGAACGATATAGCTCCAAGCGCCACAATTGTGAGCCATGAGACAGAAGACCCTGGGCCAGCCGTCTCTGAATCGGTCGAGACCCAACCGTACCAGCCGTCCGGATTCAAGATCCAAGAACATGCTCTCGATGAATACCAAAACTAAAAGTACGAGATACCGAATTCCTCCCACTGAAACTAAAACAATAAACAGGTGGCCGTCATAGGTATGTTCACCTGACTGTAGGAGGCTTCGAATAATCCATTCTGGAGTCAGGGGCGGGCATCAGCGGCATCAATGCCGGAATCTTGCTCCCAGTCAAGGTTCCACAAATTGAACTGACGATATTCGAAAAGAACTCGGACGTGGTAAGCCGCGGCATCAGTGGGACGGACCATCCTGACCGGGCCAGGGCGGAACGTGGTTCGAAAATGTCTATCCTGGTGTTCGGTGTGACATTCCCGCCCATGTGTATCAGTCCACCTTTTCTCCCAGCACTCGATGGACGAAAGACTATGCCAAGGGCAAAGAAATCCTGGAATACTTGCGTGGCGTGGCTCAGAAATACGACGTGTACAAGTACACCCAATTCCAGCGCCGGATCACCATGGAAGAATGACCAATCTCACTGGACGCTCTCCATCGAGCATCTCGAATCGGGGCTCCGGCATCAAGAGGATTTTGACGTGGTCATCCCGGCGATCGGAGCTTTCAACGCTTGGAGGTCTGTGGAAGGGGCTATTTTGTTCAGGGGACGATGTTGCTGACGTGCGGAGACTGCCAGAGTACCCAGGTATCAAGGATTACGAGGGCCACTTACGACACACCTCCAACTGGGATCCTTCCTTCGACCCGGCGGGAAAGACCATTGCCGTGATCGGTAATGGTGCCAGCGGTATTCAGGTGGTGCCCCCACTGCAGAAAGTCGCCAAACACATTGACCACTACGCCCGCAGCAAGACCTGGATTGCCGGATCGTTTGGGTCAGAAAAGCGTCAAGACACGCCCGTCCCCTTCTCTCGGGAACAATTAGACTCGTTTGAGGATTCGACGACGTACTTGAACTTTCGGAAGCCGCTCGAGACCGCCTTCTATCGCAACTTCTCCCGCATCCTCCGCGACTCGGAGGCGAACAGACGTGCGAGAGAAGACTTCACGACGCTCATGGAGAATAGATTGCGGAAGAAGACCGGGCTGCTGGACCAGATGATCCCAGACTTCCCACCATTCTGCAGAAGACCCACACCCGGGCCAGGCTATCTCGAAGCCTTGACAGAAGATAATGTTAGCTACATCACCACGAAGATCCAGCGCTTCACCAAGACCGGCATCGTGACCGTGGACGGGGTGAGCCGGGATGTCGATGCGATCATCTGTGCCACAGGAGCAAACATCGACCTTGTCCCTCCATTCTCTATCGTCGCGAACGGCGTCGACCTGAACGAAGCCTGGCGTGCCGATGGCCCGTACGGATCGCCCTACACGTATTTCGGCATCGCCGCACCACTCTTTCCCAACCTCTTCTTCGTCCTCGGCCCCAACAGTTTCGGTTTTTCGGGGACGCTCAACTACAGCGTGGAAACCGTCCTCACGTACATCGCCAAAGTGCTCCGGAAACTCACGACCCAGGGCGTCAAGACCATCGTCCCGTCCAAAGCGGCCACGGACGACTTTATCGAATACGTCGACGCCTTCTTCAGCCGGACCGTACTGTCGGACCACTGCAGCTCATGGTACAACGGTGAGTGACCACGGACATTGTATTCTCATTCATTTTCACCCACATTCTCTATCTGGTCCGTCAGCCAACATCAATCTACAGGAGGCAAAGCGGAACAGAGGATCCACGGCCCGTGGCCCGGCACTGCCAGCCACGCCACTCTAGCCCGTCTCGAGCCGCGGTGGGAAGACTACGAGTACACGTACCGATCAGGGCAGAAGAACCGGTTCGCCTACTTTGGTGCAGGTTATGTGAAAAAGGAGTTGGCGGACGAAGGGTCGGATCTGACGCCGTATCTACAACGTCCAGAAGAGATTAACCTGCGGCAGTACCACGAGAAGTGGTATGAACAGATATGAGGATTGAGGGTGTCGTTATTCTTGCCGTTATTCTTGTTATTCTTGCCGGTATTCTTGTTATTCTTGATCGCTATTCTTATCCGAGTCTTGACAAAGTTGCTAATCTAGCAAGGAGCGGCCAATTACCATCCCATGACATGTCTTTGCTTCTGCCTTCTCTAGATAACTGCTTCCGCCTCTCTAGATAACTGCTTCCGCCTCTCTAGATAACTGCTCCCGCCTCTCTAGATACCTGCTCCCCCCTCTCTAGATAACTGCTTCCGCCTCTCTAGATAACTGCTTCCGCCTCTCTAGATAACTGCTTCCGCCTCTCTAGATAACTGCTTCCGCCTCTCTCTAGATAACTGCTTTCCCCTTCTCTCTAAATAACTGCTTCAGTGCCACCACTGTACGATCAACCTGGCAAATACTGATCTGCGAGCGGCTGTCTTCTCCTCTTCGTGGTCATGGGCGACTGGACGTGTCTCGTAATGGCGAAGCAAAGATCTCATCGATACCCTCGAGACTGCGACCTGAGAGTTCGGGTAAAAGGAGCTATGCAAATACGACGGAACCAAAAGTGAAGATGCCAAAAACGCGAATGTCCCAGGCTTCATGCGGAGCAGCATGTAGGTGTGGCACGGGTGACGGCAAAGGTAGCGACACAGTTGAACGTGATACTGGTGGAGACGCCCACCGAGCGCACGCTGGTCGGGAAGACCTCGGACACAAACAACCACGGGTTGGGCGACCAACCAATCGCCCAGTCAATCGAATAGATGTAAAGCATGGCGGCGCCGGCGCGGCCGGCAGCAGAGGTCAGAGTTCCTGTGTGTGGAGGGTCGACGCCGAGATAAATGGTCAAGTAGAGAAGAGCGAATACTTGAATGATGGCTCCAGTCTGCCAGTGACCGACCAGTTGACCCAGACCAGTTGACCCCGACCAGTTGACCCAGCCAGTTGGCCAATTGACCCAGAAGTGGTCGACCAGTTGACCCCTGATCAGTTGACCCAGGACCAGTTGGCCAGTTGACCCAGAACGGTCTACGACCAAGACGTATCCGATGGTGATGGCAGTCTTCAAGAGACCGGTTGCCAGCAAGGAGGTGCTTGTGCCTTTAATACCGATTGCCTGAAATATCGTGGGCGAATCTGTCAAATTCTCAGTTTGATCATGATCGATGGAGAACTGGGACTGACAGTTGTTAATGCCGTTGATGCTGGTGGTCTGCGTGAACGCCTGCATTACGAGGGCCAAAATGTAGCGTCGCTGATGGGACGGGATGACGACAAGCTGCTTGAATTGCTGGATATAACTGGCACCGGCCACCGCAAGATCTCCGCGTCGACATTGAGCCTGTTGTCTGATCTCGGCAACTCATAGTTTGACCCGGGAAATATTGGTGGCATCATCGTCCTTCTCTCCTTCATCAAACGATTCGGCCTCAATACCACCAATCCGACACAGAAAGCCAACTTGTCCTCCAGCATCGTGTCGATCTTCCAGGCGGGCGCCATCTTTGGTGCCATCGCTGTCGGGCCGATTGCTGATCGATTTGGTCGTCGTCTCTCCCTTCCAGTCTTTGGCACCGCCTTTGTCGTGTCCTGTATTCTCCAGATCGCCAGCAACGGTAATCTGGCTCTCCTTTACGCCGGGCCCATGTACACGTCAGAGTTTGCCCCCCGGAAAGAAACCCCGAGGAGGCCTTGCGGTCCTCTTCAATCTTTGCGCCTTATTCGGGCAAGTTCTCGCTTTCTGGATCAATCATGGTGTCTCACTGTGCAAGGTGTCCTCTGACCAGCAATAGCGTATTCTCAAAGCGCTTCCTGGCCTGATGATGTACTAATCAATCACAGACGCAAATTATCCCCGGCATGCTCTTTCAGGAGACGCGCGAATGCATAAACAACCGTCCAATAGGCTGGCAACGCAAGGGTTAAGCGAAGAGCCATCTTTGGTGCGATTGACATGATGTCGCTTAGCGTGGTCTGTTCTTCTTCGACTGCGGTCTGTTCTTCCGCTGCGGTCTGTTCTTCTTCGACTGCGGTCTGTTCTTCTTCGACTGCGGTCTGTTCTTCTGCTGCGGTCTGTTCTTCTTCGACTGTGGCCTGTTCCTCTTCCGCTGCGGCCCGTAATCCGAACTGCACCAAAGACAAAGGACCAGAGACTGTGAGAGGACACATCATCGATAGCGGTACAACCAGTACAGATAATAGACAATTCCCCTATTTTGCTTGTCAGGCTCTGTTGATGCCAGCCTTGTGGCTAAGAAAGTTCATGATCAATCTCTTCCAAGAATGCATCAATGTCACCAATCAAACATGTCGATTAGTCTCCACAAGACTTCATAACCAGTGAGTCGCCTTCAGCATCACGGCTGGGACGTCTCCAAATCGTCGCGGACTAGCCTGTGCGAGCTCACGTTACTGGTCACCGTTGATCCAGAAGAGACTGTGAATCGCCGTCAGCCAACCCACGCAATCAAGAGCCAAACTCACCGATGCGCCGTGATCACATCGACAACGGCATGCTCTTCAGTGAAAACACCCACCAGGTTGAACGCTGATTCGAGTGCCGAGTCAACACCGGTGGTCTCAGACAGTGGATTCTGATTCGAATGGCACAGCGAACCTTTCGCCAGACCGAGTCCGCACATCCCGTAGAGAGTCGAGTTGCTAATGGCGAGGCCACACCCGTTTGGCCCAATGGGGACCAGCGGAGAGAATCCGGGACATGCTCACTCCAGCGTTGGAGCTGTGCGGCAAGCTCGGTCGTCACCAGATCATCACCAGCTTTAGAACGCCGTCATGTGGATGTGGCATTAATCCTCCACAGCAGCTGTTGGAGACTGGTCTCGGCGAGAAAGGGGTAGATTTTCTCATTCTAGATCGCGGTTCCCTCGGCGATCTCCAACGGTTCAGAATGAAGAGGGAGTGGCATCCGAGCCTCGAGTTCGTGTAATTGGCTGTGATGGTATGAATCTGTTTCACACGCTAAATCTCTTTGTTCTCACGTCGAGAGACGCCGGAGAAATGTCCAGCACATTGCTACCGGAATCGTCAGACGAGTGGCGTTCGTAGAGATGATACGGACCGTGTGAGATGTAAAAACCAAATGGCACATCCTTGAAAAAGGTAGGAAGCATAGAAGCTGTGGATCATATCGAGTGCTGCACAGCACCGGGCCGCCACTTGAGCGTGATCAAGGTTCATTTCGGTGGCACGAGACCGAAAATCCTACTGCTCTCTTGCAGGGCCGTCATTCCCTCTCCCGGAGACTTGCTGTGGTACAGCTTTGCACACGCCACCACCAGCAAGACCAGACATGATGATATTTCTTCGCTCCAGCCATTCTGAATCACTTTTGTCACGTGTTTGAAGATGGCCTGGTCGCAGACAACCGGATACAGAGGATAGACATGATCCAGGAACGTCCTGGTCTGGAGCACGATCTCGGTAGCGTCGGGAAAAGAACGGTCGGTCTAATCGAGGCGAAATGGCGAAGCAAGATCCCTCACAGGCAGCGTGAAGTGACGGTTTCGATTGGCTCATTGAGTCTGAGAGAGTCCCATGTCAGCCCAAGACCATATCAATATGGAGTTCCTCTGTCCAGGCTATGCTTGCATTGGCAGGCTGGACGAGCGCCGGTCGCATTGCTTACCGTGTTCGAGGGAGTTGATGCCGTTGGCCCATATCGCTCGGTCTTGGGTCTATGGACTGCCGCATGGAAGACAGGTGGTCAAGGATGATCGACAAAGTTGGATCCTGCCTGCAGAACATCAACTTCGGTCAGCACGAACATAGCGTCCGTACGCTGGTTGACCATCTCCCGGTAGTGGCAAGAGAAGTTATGCTTCTTGCAATAAGCGCAGCTAGGTTGGTCCTCCCTGCATTTGATCTTCTTCTGACGACAGATCTCACACGCCTAGTGGTTCCGAGTCAGCCACAATCGCTTTCGGCGGAATTGAGATCGACCTTATTTGCTCTCTTCCAGGAGATACTCGCGAGATGGCCCACGAAGCTGGAGCTTATCCTGGCCGGGTCAGAGTCGAGACTTCTGGACAATGTCGAAGTAATTCGCCGGCGCTTTTTCGCTTGTTCGTCCAGCGGTGGGGCTGGACCTGGAACACTTGCGCGCGTCAATTATTTTGCCGTCATCTTGTGAAAACCGTCCTGGCTGATGTGAATAACAAATCAGCGCCCCAGTTTCGATGACCATCCTGGAATCATTAAGGATCAAAGATGGGCGGACAAAAATCTCGGTGAGAGCGGGAAAAACCTACCTAAAGTATCGGTACGCTGGTATTGCCGGTCACACCATGCAACTTCGCTCACGATCTGGCTAGGTACTGGGATACGGGAGACTTTGCTGTCGAGGCATACGACGAAAGTCCGGGGCAATCAGCCGGTTCATTCACCGCGCCGACTTGGTCAAGCTCCTCGCCTCTGCCCTGCCACCGGCACGAATACATCTCGCAAAGCAGGCCACGCGGTCGACCGAAATTGATCTGAACGGAACCAGACACGTGGTCATATATTTCTCGGATGGAACTGAGGAGACATTTGATGCCGTCGTGGCGGGTGATGGCATCCATTCCAAGATTCGCGAGCAATGGCACAAAGACGAACCCCACTGGTCTGGAAAGGTGATGTACCGTGGGTTTATCTCTACTCGAAGATTCAACATCAAGACGCCATGGCCCATGACGCCGCCATCTGGATTGGGCCCAAAGCACATGTGGCCACGTTTGGCATGGATGAATACCGTTGCTTTGCCGCCGCATGCACGGTGAAACTGGTTGATGATCCGTCCCTGTCAGCAAGACCGACCGATGTCAAAGAATCTTGGACACAAGCTGGTGATATTAAGGAGCTATGGCGAATACTCGACCGCTGGGATATTCCAGCAGTTAGACGAGATCAAGATTTACTGCTTGTTCGACCGCCAGCCTCTGCGAACGTAGACACACATCGGTAACGTTCCTAGGCGACCCCGCGCATGCAATGCTTCCTCGCCAAGGGCAGGGCGCATCACCGGCGATTGAAGACGCAGCAGCTTTGGTCCGTGCATTGGAATTGTATGGCGCTGGCGAGGATGTCACGGCCATCGATGGCGCGTTCAGCCGGCAGCAAAGCAACGGATGGCCTGTTCTTAAGAGGGCTGAGGCGTAAAGGGTCAATGGAGCAGTTGAAACATGTCTTTTGGAACTAGAAACAAACTTCATTCCCATCTCGTGGCATACTAGACTCAACTAGAAGCATGATCGCCATGTGACAGCATTCCCAGGCCCACCTAATGACTCCGTCGTAACTTTGTTCTGATTGTCCATTTTCATCACTATTTGCCACCAGCGAACGGGGTCTTGAGAATCTTGACAAGATTGTGAGTGTTGTATTTGGATTCGTGAGGCATCTTGACATCGCCCGTTGGAGTATTCAAGATCCATCGCATCATGAGTTTGAAGGCACTAGCCGACCCTTTCTCGAACACGATGTGTTGTGTTTTCCGAATGACCAAGTATGGATGCTCGTAATGTGCTTGAATCACACGGCCTTGCAATCCAGAGATGGAGTAAATGAAGACCTGTCCAGCACCGTTAGTGTCAAGTCGGTCATCAAGATAGATACCTACAGGAACAATGAGATCAGTCTTTTTGGCCTGTTGTAGCCTTGAAGCCATCAAAGCAGTAGCGCAGTGCACTTCACTCCGCCGCAACCGGTCGTCCGAAATAGCGCCATCGAACAGAATACATCCTCGATGTGGAATGTACTTGTTGTATGCTTGGAAAACCAAGCCAGGGTCAAAGTCGGGTTCTTCATCGGGCCGGCAGCTACTGAAGCCGAGCGGTACCTCAACTGCTGCATCGTTCCTGTGAAGACAAGTGTGTAAGCATATAATTTGGTCAGACTTGGGAGACACTCACCATCCGCCGAAGTATGCACTTATGCGCTGTGAAGGTTCCCAGGCAAAAAAAAACCCCATGTCGCTCAAACCGTGCTCAATGTCAAGTGAAATCCCATACCCTGTGCTGTACACGTCTTCCCCATCTAAGCATCTAAAGTCGGTTGATACTTTCTCAAAGAGCTTGTCGAATGCCCGCCTTGGATACAGTCTGCAGAACTGCGGCCCGAAGTCTCCTGGCCTCCCAGTTTCAAGATCCATCTCAGACACCTTGATATTGAGACTCTCGAGATATTCTGTGCTAAGATAGGATCCGCGTGTACGATGAATCTTCCCGAACACTCTGGCGACATGGTAGAAGGGATAGTCTTTGTCCATTGCGGATTCGCGCTTTCTACCAATGTTGGCAAGTGAGGAGGTGGCACGGTAGAATGGACGGATTATCCAGTGTGGATGTTTCTCCATTGTTGTGGATGGAAGATTTGCTATTATAAATTCTGATCTGGCCAGAAGGAGACAGTCAATATTTTGTTGGGTAATCAGCTTGGCGTGAATTTGTTTGGAGGGACAACGCGTTTGTTGCTTGGAGGGGCAACGCGTTTGTTGCTTGGCGGGTTACCGCGTTTGGATGGTGGCGGTTATCACGTGATCATATGAGACGGAATCACGTGACCAAAGCCTCGTCTGCAATGACCATGGTTAGCATTGCCTCTGACTGTTGCTCAACAAGGCTTCGTGGTTTGTGAGGAGCAGGATAAAAGTAGATCTACAGAGCAAATAGCATTGACCCGAATATCTGGCGCCCCTTCTTTACAGCACACCAAATCAATCTCAGTAGATGGTCAGAACTCTGCAGGCCCTGCAACAATAGCGCAAAGTTGCCTGTGTTGTGAACACAGGCAGTGTCTTCACTCTGTAAGTGCTTGGCGTCCGCACACCTACAGCACCACCGTAGACAGCATCTTTCATAGAATCAACTCATTCATCCTCATACCATCAGCATAACTGTCTGTTCCATCAGCTTTGCGGACAAACATATTTGTGTGACGAGAATTCGCTCAGAATTTTTGTGACAATCGATCAGATTATCTTGAACAACGCTGAAGCCATAACTGCCCAAGCTGAATCAGCCGCTGCTATGGACGCCGCCACAGCCACAGGCGATGCCATAACCTCCGCCGGTCCCATAACCTCCGCCGGTCCCATAACCTCCGCCGGCCCCATAACCTCTGCCGGTCCCATAACCTCCGCCGGTCCCATAACCCATGCTGGAGCTACAGCAGCAGCTACCGCAGATAGCGATGGCGAAGTTTTTTCAACTTCCGTGCCCTCCCAGTCCGAGCAGGATAAAGCCACTGAGAAAGATAAGCTGCCAGGTTCCCCTGCCGAGTGGAATCAGTGTGCCATGCCCTACAAGAAAGTGGGAAGGTCTATCGTGGACTTAGACAAGTTTCAGTCTGGGTCCAAGATTTCCTATAAGCAATTTTTACACTTAAGGACGATATGGATCACAACCACGGCGGATGTCTTCGCCGAGGATAAAACTCGAGTGATTTGGCTAAGGGACGCACACTACACGAGAGCAAGACAACTTCTTGCATCCTTTCCAGACTGGAGGGACTATCTGAATTCCCTTCAGGGCCCTCTGAACCTTTACCAGACCGTGTTTCTTAAACTCGGTACGTTTTCGCTCGTCCGGCTTCATCAATTGGAAGTGTGGGACTTCCCAGAAAACCAGAATTTTACACCAAAGGTTTCTCCGATAGCCCACCGACTTCGATCCAGGCTCTTTGAGGCGCGTCCAAAAGTCACCGACACCCCAAGTCGGAAACAAACCAAGGATCGGAATCCCTACGTAACACCTCTTGCCCAACGCCTACGATCCTTCTCTCCTTTTCACGATGCCTCGTCACCTGCTGCTCCACAGTCGGCGAGAACCGACATACCGGAGGCCGAATCTCCGATCACTCAAGACGCGACGGCCCGGTACCCTTCTGCTAACGACGAACAAATTGTGAACGTCGCCTTAGTTGAGTTTCTGGCGGCCATCACAATCCATTTTGTCCCAAATGCCAAGTGGGACTTTGAGAGAAAGGCATTTTGGGTTGGGGATAAAAAGAACGGGAAGGGATATGAAGCCCGAGTTGATGGGCTTCTTCGTCGTCCCTCCGATGACAAAGTCTTGGTAATCCTGGAGGTGAAACCCTGTGTGCGGGTTCGTCAAACGACAAGTATCCGGATGCAGGAGTCTGCTCAGATGGCTGCATGGATAAGCAGCTTTCCGGATAACTACGACGCGCAAGCGTCTACAAATTTCACGTAAACACCATATTTCATTCCGAAGATCCCCAGATGCTGACATTCTAGTTAGGCGCCTCCTTGTGTCCCAGGATAGGCACCAAATTTTCTTGACATTTGCGACATACGACAAGAACTATGTCGATTATGTGTCAGGAAACCTGACTGCCGAAGTGGGACAATCCAAAGAATCGGGCTCCAACCCGTTTCTTAAAATGAACGAATTTGGCCCGTTCAACACGACGATCGAGTCTCACATGAGATGCCTAGGATACTATATCCTGGCATTCACCCTCCAGGAGTGCGAGACAGGCGTCGTGGGGCAAGCGTGAGGAAGAGGCAAAGTTGCCGACAACGTCATCGAGGTACGACATTAGGCCATGAGAGCATGAAAGCATTGGAGCATGGGAAATAAGAGCATAAGAACATGAGGACACCAGAACATGAGAACATGAGGACACTAGAATATGAGAACATGAGGACCATGAGAACATGAGAACGTGAGAACATCAGAACATCAGAACATGAGAACATGAGAACATGTGAAGACGGAGCAAGCCCACTGCATAGCGACAATGGAGTTGCACCTGCTTATGGGATACAGCATGGCATATACAGATGTGAGAGGAAGGAGTTTTGCCTACTTCTATGGACCCTCTGCACCGTCGCAAATAGTGGCATTCTGTGTCATTGCCAGGCTGAGCCTGAGTTCATCGGAACTAGAAACAAACTTTATTCCCAGGCCGTGGCATGACGAGAATATACTGGAGAACCCGACTAGAGGCATTGTCGCCAATGTGACAGCATTCCCACGCCCACCTAATGACTCCGACACAACTTTGTTCTGATTGTCCATTTTCATGACTATTTGCCACCAGTGAACGGGATCTTGAGAATCTTGACAAGACGGATCCTGAGAATCTTGACAAGATTGTGAGGGCTGTACTTGGATTTGTGAGGCATATTGACATCGCCCGTTGGAGTATTCAAGATCCATCGTATCATGAGTTTGAAGGCATCAGTTGACCCTTCCTCGAACACAAAGTGTTTTGTTTTCCGGATGATCAAGTGTGGATGTTCGTAATGTGCCTGAATCACACGGCCTTGCAATCCAGAGAGGGAGTAAATGAAGACCTGTCGAGCATTTAGTGTCAAGTTGGTCATCAAGATAGATACTTACAGGAACAATGAGGTCAGTCTTTTTGGCCTGTTGTAGCCTTAAAGCCATCAAAGCAGTAGCGCAGAACACTTCACTCCGCCGCAACCGGTCGTCCGAAACCGCTCCATCGAACAGAATACATCCTCGATGTGGAATGTACTTGTTGTATGCTTGGAGAACCAAATTGCTGTGAAAGTCGGGTTCATCGGGCCGGCAGCTGGTGTAGCCGAGCGTTATATCAACTGCTGTATCGCTCCTTTTAAGACAAGCGTGTAAGCATAGATAATTTGGTCAGGCTTGGAAGACGCTCACCCTTCAGGAGAGTATGCACTTATGGAGCGATCCCAGTTATCAAACATCTCCATCTCGCTCAAACTGTTCCGAATGGTAAGTGCAATCCCATACCCTGTGGTTTCCACCTCCCCGTCATCGAAATGTCGAAAGTCGGTCGATACTTTCTCAAAGAGCTTATCGAATGCCCGCCTTGGATATAGTTTGCAGAACTGCGGTCCTAAGTCATCTGGCCTCCCGGTTTCGAGATCCATCTCAGACACCTTGATATTGAGACTCTCGAGATCTTCAGTGCTAAGATAGGATCCGCGTGTGCGATGAATCTTCCGAAACACTCTGGCGACATGGTAGAAGGGATAGTCTTTGTCCTTTGCGGATTTGCCAACGTTGGCAAGTGAGGAGGCGGCGCAGTAGAATGGACGGATTATCCAGTGTGGATGTTTCTCCATGTTGTGAATGGAAGAGATTTGCTATTATGAATTCTGATCTGGCCAGAAGGAGACGGTCAATATTTTGTTGCATTGTTTGGCGTGACTTTGTTTGGAGGGGCAACACTTTGTTACCAGGCTTGAATTTGATTGGCGGGACATCACGTGATCATGAACCTGTCAATGACCGTGGTTAGCATTGCCTCTGACTGTTGTTCAACAAGGTTTCGTGGTTTGTGAGGAGCAAGGACCAGAGCAACAGCATTGACTCAAATATCTGGCGCACCTTCTTTGCAGCACACCAAATCTATCTCAGCAGACAGTCAGAACCCTGCGGGTCCTGCAACAATGGGTTGCCATTGTTGGGAACACAGGCAGTGCTGCACTCTGTGAGTGCTTTGGCATCCTGTTGACCAAAGGACGGATTGGTCACGTAATTGTTGAGGTGTTGAGCTGGTGAGGATGCCCTGAGCCAGTTGACCCTGAGGATGCCTTTGGAGATGGTCACGTGATACCGATGTGGATGACTGAGAAGAGGCGCTAAGACAACGCTAAGACAGAATGGAAGTATGAAGATGAGTGAGAGATATTGAGGTCTGAGGGTGCGACTGAGCAGCAGATATTTATGTGCCTGTCTTGCCACAAAGTACTTGGCAGAATCATTCACAGAATTGAATGAAGAGACAGCCGTCCAGCGCTGTGATTGGCTGCAGCATTGAAGCTCTTGGCGATGGCAATATCTTTCATCCAATCAGAGCGCTTGGTTAGTAATTTCTCGAGAATTCCAGAATTGTGGTGTTCAACAACTTTGCGGACATACACATTTGTGTGACGAGCTGGGTTTTCTTTTTTAACGATCGATCAGACTCTTTGGCTTGAACGACGGAGATGGCTCCTGAAGCCACAACTGCCGAAGCTCAAGCAGCCGCTGCCATAGACGCCCGCCATAGCCGCCGCCGATGCCGTAACCCCTCAGGGTCAAACAATATCTACCGATCCCATAACCCCTGCTGAAGCTACAGCAGCGGTTACCGCAGATAGCGATGGCGAAATAGTTTCTTCAGTTCCCGTACCCTCCTCGTTCGAGAAGAATACATTCGGAAGGTCTATTTTCGACTTGGACAAGTTTGAGTCTGGGTCAAAAATTACCTATCAACAATTTCTACAATTAAGGACTATATGGATCACCCGAACCCGACTAGAAGCATTGTCGCCAATGTGACAGCATTCCCACGCCCACCTAATGACTCTGACACAACTTTGTTCTGGTCGTCCATTTTCATGACTAATTGCCACCAGTGAACGGGATCTTGAGAATCTTGACAAGACGGATCCTGAGAATCTTGACAAGATTGTGAGGGCTGTACTTGGATTTGTGAGGCATCTTGACATCGCCCGTTGGAATATTCAAGATCCATCGCATCATGAGTTTGAAGGCATCAGTTGACCCATCCTCGAACACAAAGTGTTTTGTTTTCCGGATGATCAAGTGTGGATGTTCGTAATGTGCCTGAATCACACGGCCTTGCAATCCAGAGATGGAGTAAACGAAGACCTGTCCAGCACAGTTAGTGTCAAGTCGGTCATCAAGATAGATACCTACAGGAACAATGAGATCAGTCTTTTTGGCCTCTTGTAGCCTTAAAGCCATCAAAGCAGTAGCGCAGAACACTTCACTCCGCCGCAACCGGTCGTCCGAAACCGCTCCATCGAACAGAATGCATCCTCGATGTGGAATGTACTTGTTGTATGCTCGGAAAACCAAGTTGGTGTAAAAGCTGGGTTCATCGGGCCGGCAGCTGGTGTAGCCGAGCGTCATATCAACTGCTGTATCGCTCCTTTGAAGACAAGTGCGTAAGCATAGATAATTTGGTCAGACTTGGAAGGCACTCACCCTTGAGAAAAGTATGCACTTATGGAGCGATCCCAGTTAACCAACATCTCCATCTCGCTCAAAGTGTTCTCAATGGTAAGTGCAATCCCATACCCTGTGCTTTCCACCCCCCCGTCATCGAAATATCGAAAGTCGGTCGATACTTTCTTAAAGAGCTTGTCGAGTGCCCGCCTTGGATACAGGCTGCAGAACTGCGGTCCGGAGTCTTCTGGCCTCCCAGTTTCAAGATCCATCTCAGACACCTTGATATTGAGACTCTCGAGATATTCGGTGCTAAGGTAGGGTCCGCGTGTACGACGAATCTTCCGAAACACTCTGGCGACATGGTAGAAGGGATAGTCTTTGTCCTTTGCGGATTTGCCAACGTTGGCAAGTGAGGAGGCGGCACGGTAGAATGGTTGGATTATCCTGTGTGAGTTTTTCTCCATTGTTGTGGAAGAGATTTGCTATTATGAATTCTGATCTGGCCAGAAGGAGAAAGTCAATGTTTGCTGCGCTAACTTAGTTGCTTGGCGTGAATTTGTTTGGTGGACTGATACCTCAAAGAGTTTGTCGAATTCCCGGGTTGGATATGGGTCGCAGAACTGCGGTCCGGAGTCTGCTGGCCGCCCGGTTTCAGATCCATATCTGACAGCTTAATACCGACACTGTCGAGATAATCGGTGCTGAGATAGGGTCCGCGTTTGTGAGGAATCTTCCAAGGACTTTGAGGACGCGATAGCAGGGATCAGTTTTGTCCATTGTTGCGGATTCGCGCTCAGCGGCAAGTGAGGACATGCCTCGGTGGAATCGATCGAAGGGATTTGATATTATAATTCAGATCTGACCAATGTTTGTGGTGTTGGTGAAGAGTGGTAGGGCAATGTGGTTGACCTTGATCTGAGCATGAATGAGTAATGGGTATGGAAGATCGAGTGCTGCGACCGAGCAGCAGAGATAAATGCACCCAAGGTGGCAAATGTGCTCGGCACTGTTATTCACACAAATGAATCATCGTGGAATTCAGCTGGTGAAGAGGCAGCCGTCCGGTGATGTGATTGGTTGCAGCATTCACGGCCTCTTCGAGACGGCAATTCTCACAGCCAATAAGAGCCCTTGATTCACCAATGACACAACTCCAAGGCACTGGAGAGCTGAGGTGTTTTACAGGACCAGCCAGCAGTAACCGGGTTTGCCCGATGCCAACAGGTTTGTTCCTGGAGCACTTCCGGCCATGCAAGTATCTCAACCTCAGTGGCCACTCTTGCTTTGCCCAATGGCCGGGTAGATTTGACATCCTATGGACTTGTCTCACGATCTTATTGCCCTGCAAATGGACAGTACAGCACTTCAATATGCCGATCGAGGTGACACCTCAAATACTCGGGAATCGATACGCCGTCAGATCTACTTCGCAGCAAGGAAGCTATGGCGAATGTTTATTAGCCTCCTGGCACCAAAGGTGATTATGGGCAAGGCCATAGTAGGTCTGCTCTCTGTGTGGGTTGAAACGTTTGGCGGGTGAGGAGGTGCCATGGACGATTTCTCACACTTTTTTGGCCAATATGGGTGGATTTGCCATTGAATTCAAGGACTAAGGTACGCCCTTCTCAGCTGAGATGGCCATATGGTGCCGCCACATTGACACAACCAGCGCAGCCCTCCTCAGCCAAGATGGTCACATGGTGCCGCCATGTCGACACAGCCAGCGCAGCCCTCCTCAGGCCAGATTGCCAGACATGGTGCCGCAACATCGACGCAGCCAGCGCAGCCCTCCTCAAGCGACGATGAACAATTCCCAAAAAGTGGTTCGATCACAGCTTTAACCAAAGACTTGGGACGTAACCGTGTCAAGATCGAAGCAGATACCTCCTTCAGGACACTGAAAGACTCCACGAATTTTATACGGTGCGAATGGGCCGGTCTCGTTACAAGTTGGGCGTCAATATCTGGGATAGAGCTCTGGTAATGTGATGAGAGATATATGTACTTTATGGAAGAAGTGCTTGGGAATGTAGAATGGGACCATGTGGGAATGTGGTCCACAGGAACATTCCAACAATGAGACAGTAATTCTATCTGAAATGCCGAGCATTGTAGTGGGAATAATGTGCTCTCCTTTATATTGCTTCGTGCACTGTCTTGGACAAGCCCAAGCAACGAGAAGCTGAGATTTGTGATAATGTCTATCATGTGACATTAAATTCCAACGCCATAACATGGTTAACCTCAAATCAACCAGGTCGTGGTTTTGAGACCACCGAGGCCAGTATTCATACCATTAAGGTCAGGACTGATGATGAGTCTCCAAGGCAAGGCATGAGCAAAGACAGCACTTGAGATTGTTGTCAAGCAAGGCAGCACTTGAGGATTGTTGCTAACTAAAGACAGCACTTGAGATTGTTGTCAAGCAAAGGCAGCTCTTGAGCATTGTTGCCAACCAAAGACAGCACTTGAGATTGTTGTCAAGCAAAGGCAGCTCTTGAGCATTGTTGCCAACCAAAGGCAGCACTTGAGGATTTGGGTCAACCAAAGACAGCACTTGAGGATTGGGGTCAACCAAAGACAGCACTTGAGGATTGTTGCCAACCAAAGGCAGCACATGAGGATTGGGGTCAACCAAAGACAGCACTTGAGCATTGTTGCCAACCAAAGGCAGCTCTTGAGGATTGTTGCCAACCAAAGACAGCACTTGAGCATTGTTGTCAAGCAAAACAGCACTTGAAGATTGTTGTCAACCAAAGACAGCACTTGAGCATTGTTGTCAAGCAAAACAGCACTTGAAGATTGTTGTCAACCAAAGACAGCACTTGAGCATTGTTGTCAAGCAAGGCAGCACTTGAAGATTGTTGTCAACCAAAGACAGCACTTGAGCATTGTTGTCAAGCAAAACAGCACTTGAAGATTGTTGTCAACCAAAGACAGCACTATGAGCATTATTATCAACCAGAGCCACAGCTACGTCTGGCAGATTAACTGGATCATAAGAGAGGATAGATAGAAGCAATTATACTCAAACAAACCTCGAGAGCCACAGAGGCAATTATAGTCAAATAACTGGAGAGGTACAAAGATGCAAACACCCTTTCTTGGCGTCCATCTCACACCCACTCAGTGTGCTAAAGCATGTGTGAGGTGACTCTGTTCCCCAGACAACATACGCACCTTTGCACTTTGTCCCAAATGCCAGCAAGAGGCGACGCTAGCGCAGTGCATAAAGAGGCGATCCGGCTCCTGGCTCTTCAAAGATCAGTTTGAATACCTGCATCTAGCTTGCATCTTCAGATACTGACACGGAGCACAGCGCCATCACCACAACACATTCATCGTCCGCGCCGCTGTTTCATTCCTCTCAGAACGTCGGTCAACGTGAATAGTTGATCAGGGTAGCACTCTTCGGTCACAGGAAGATGGCCACGAAACGAAGCAAGAAGACGGCCACGATGCGAAGCAGAAAGGCGGCCCAAAAAGGCCTTCGTCAAGATGGTCAAGAATCCGACGTGTCATTTGACGGGAAAGAAATTCTGATTCGACTGGGAGATGATAATACACCGACATTTCGCTTTCGCCCTGAGCAGCTGGCCTCGATCGATTTCTTTCGCAAGTATGGTGCTTCTCTCCCTTGGCCGAAGCAGTTCGCCCTCCCGCCAAAAAGCCAAGGATCAGGGTGGCACATCATCGAGGTAAGTTACTCATCCACTATTTCTTAGCAGAGACCAACGGTGGCAGGATCCAGATGCAACTCACGTTCCTGAAAGCACCGATGACGCTACCGAGACGAACAAAGCAGCATCCAAGCGGACGGTGACGGCGAAGAACGACGCTGGAGTCGACTCTCATGCTTCCTTCCTCAACCAGATCATCTTCGTATGTGTCGACAAAGAAACAGCAGTCACACTGTTTGCGAGAGATGCCAGTCTCGATCACACGCGCATTTTCCGCGATACGGCATGGCTGGCAGTCAGCTATGGGTGCAGTCAGCAGATCAAGGACCGGATTGCAAACACGCTCACGCAGGTGCTCGGGTACGATGGTGAGACACTGCGCGCGTATCCCCTCTTACTTCTCGAAACGAGCGTTTACCTTCGGAATGAACGCCTCTACCAATCCACTCTGCCCTATGCAGCTGGGGCGAGGTTGACGATCAGCAAGACTGCGAGCATATCACCGGTCATTGCCAAACTGGTCGAAGAACATTCACAAACGCTCAAGAGCAAGCTTTACCGGATTTGCATTTCGCTGAGCCAGATCGTCTTGCGTGACGAGGATTTCCCGTCCATGATTGCCTGGACGATCTTCTCCCGTTTCCTGAATCACCATTTATTTTCGGCAGAAATCGGCAGTGTCGAGATGTATCGATCACTGAGATATCTCGAAAATTGCACGTCAGGAATGGAACTTGTAGAGAAAACTGGACTTCAGCACCTCTTGGACTCGGTGCAAAATGTCGAGAACGGACTCAATAGTGGTCGGGAAGCCATCGATGCGGTCTTCAACCAATGCGATTACGATAATTGTAACGAGGATCTCGTGGCACTAGATCAGGCGAACAGAGAGTACTTGAACGTGAAAAGTGTCAAGTCGAACCTCAAAATTATTGTCAGAGAAGCCAAAGTGGTCGTGGAACCTCTCCTCAGAGACAAGAATATGGAATATTTCCTGGCTGAAAAATTCAAAGGTCCGTTTCCATGGGAGGTCAAGGAGTCCTAGGACATGGATAGTGGGAGCGTCTGGAGATGGAAACACTGCGGTCAAAGCAGCATCGTCTGGCCATGACAACTCAAGACCTTGCGTCTGTAACTAGATACCTGATATTGTGATGAATACCAGGTGAGATGACGTGACTGGGAACAGGGTCACTGCAAGCACATAGTGGCTGATAGATTGTTGGTAGCTGAAACGCTGTTCACCAACCTAGTTCACCCGGCATCATAGAGGCTGACATGCATAGGGCCTATTCGGCTCCCTCGTCAAACGAATACAGATTCCCCCACCACAACAAAGCTGGAGCTAATCTGACCTAACTTGACAAGCAAGATTGTTTGTGTGCTTTCCAATCCCTTCTCTGGCACTCCTTGGAGCAGTACTTGACAGAGCGACACCTACTGCAGACCAGCAATGTCTGTTCCGTTTCAGGCGTGCCACAGGCACGGCACGAAGACTTGGACGGAGCATCAGGTTTGCCAGTCAAGGCCACTTGCTTGTCCACGGGACCGAAATCGCGATGAAAGCAATCTTCCACATATGGCACCGCGAAACACGGAGAAATCGCTGCCCGCGTGGCGAACTTGCCCAAAATTTGGCCGAGATGTGGCGTCTTCCATCCTCTGAGGAGGTCCGGCGGCAGTTGACCAAGGCCACAGGAGCAGAGAGGACTCTGGCCATCCTCGAGACCGGAAATAGGGGGGATCCGGTTTTCTCGTCGGTATTCACACGTCTGCGGATTGTGGCTCCACGTCCGGCAGCGCTCGGTAAAGGCCGGGAGATTGTGCTTCCACAGACGCAGTTCTTCATTGCTGACCTTGACGAGACACATTTTTTCTTGAAAGTTCGAACTGGCCAAGACTGGTCCCACGGATTCCTGCTCGACTAGTTCGTCGGTCAGGGGGAGAAGAGCAGCATCCAAAACGACCGAGTGCTGTGCCGGGTCGAGCCTCAACGCTGAGACATAAATCAAGACGTGAACTCCGCCTTCGTTCTCTTTGTAGAGAGCAAATACACGACTTCTGTAGCCTTGCTGGCCGCTGAAATGCATAAAGATTGAAAATAAGCCGTCTTTGAACTCGACCCGATTGTCTTGGGCCCGGTTGGTGCCACCGGAGCTGCTCACGCTGGCACCCCGGATCCTGGCCTCGCGGGCCGAGAACATCAAGGAGGTGTGGGTGACCAGCCATTCCATCTCCTTTTTTCTTCCCGTGTCCAGGACAGGCAGACGGTCCATGTCGACGCCGGGCATGTTCCATCGGATGGGGATTTTGACGTCACCTGTCAGCGCCATCATCGAAGATGGGAACATGAATGCTGGTGCGGCGTGCCTTCCGAGTCTCTCAATCGCCGGTGCGATGACCTCGATATAAGCAGAAGATCGCGCGACCCCAAGTCGGCCGTGCTTGCTGGAGACGGGTATCGGACATTCGATGGAACACGCAAGACCACCTTGTCCCAGGACGATGGTGAAACTCATGGGATCCTGTTGGTCCAGATGGATGGTGGCTCGAGCGGCGAGTAACGATTTTCCTCGTTCGGAAGTCACGTCGACGCGGTATCGAAGGGCCTGAAGCTGTTTCGAAGATTCGTCGAGATCGACAGCCGCGCTGATGTGAAAGTCGGTCTGTGTGGAGGCGTCATTCACAGGCTCTCTCGGACCCGGCAGAGGCGATCTCAGGTGGTTCTGATGTGGCCTGTTTTTGGTAACAAACACGTGTTGGCGATCACCCAGTGCGGTCTGGAACAGGGTGAGACCGGGGCCGAGAAGAGAGAGAAGCTTCGGTGTGATTCCAGGCGACGATTGGAGTTGAAGGGACACTCGAGCGTCGTCAGGCTCCAACAAAAGAACCCAGCAGGGGACCAAGAAAGAAACGACCAGATCAGACCTTCCCAGCCATCCGTCCTTGTCCAGAACAAAATCGACGTGAAATGAATCATCACCTTGGGATCCTCGCGCTTCAACATGTCCCAAGCCGACTTGCAAGGTGGCAAACATATTGTGCCACGTTCCCCACCGAGCTGATTCCACGGAGCAGCAGAGTCTCGGCGTGCCCAGCTCCTGCAGCGTCATCCTGGAAATGAGATCCAGTTTGTTCCTGGGAACGACGATCGTGACACAGACGACCGGAGGTCGGTCATTCCACTCGTGAATAAAGTTCGAGGCTGATGGAGGGCTGAATGGCTCGCAACCAGGCTGCAAGGTGTCAACAGAGTAAAGGTCGAAGAGGTGGAGATACGTATAGAGCTCTTGCATAAAGTTTCTGCCCACGATGAGATGGCGGTCTGCTCCGATGAGGTCGATCAGGTTTGCCATGACCCTCGTCCAATCGCAGTTCACCGTGCTTTTGACCGTCTGCAGCAACGCAGCGAAACTTGCTCGGGTATAATGAGGGGTGGAGATGGTGAGTCGACGCATTGTGAGTTCAGCAAACGTCTGTTTCAAGTTTTCTCTGGGAAACATGTGGAGATACATTTCATAGAGTGTTCGAGAGAGATCCTCTTCGTCAAATTTCAGACCAGGCCCGCCGGCCCAAGATGTCGTCATACACTTCCAGGCCATTCGCGACCTCAGCTGCCCTGAACTAGAGCTCACCTCGGCCAGCAGTTTGCGGACGTTCTCGAAAACGCCCTCATCTATCGCCGCCGTCATGGACGCATTCGTCCAGTATTCAGGAGGAAATAATCCCAACAAGGTGGTCACGACGGAGATCGGGCCGCAAAGACCGGCTTCGAGCGATTGGGACAATTCCTGGCCTTGGTCGATCAGAATCTCGGTGTACAATGTCGAGGAAACGTGCTTCTTCAGCAGGGGTTGTGCACACAGCAGAACGTGGAGCAAGCCAAGGTGATCTGTCAGGTTTGACGTGTCGATCACATCGAACGTGACGGGCCCAGGGAGACTGAAGCCGTCATCTGTGTCGTCCAGCCTCAGAGGCCGAAAGTCCCAGTTGCTCTCGTACTGGCTCAGTGTGATGGGCGAAAGATGCGAGAGCCTTGCTTGGAACGCGAGGCAAAGGGCGAGTGCGTCCCCGACGAAAAATCGCAGTTGGCACTGGCTTTGCACTGACTGTCGAAATCCATCACACCATGCTGAAAACTCGGCCTTGGCTGCGAGGACCAATGCGTCATTGTTGGAATATCTCGTGCCATCCGCCAACGGTGCAAAGGCCAACGCGAGGTGAAATCCCAGGATTGGGTCGGTGCCGTAATGCATCGTCGATGTGGTAGAAGAGAACATCAGATTCACTTTGTCCGCCTTGGATGGCCCAGAATTTTCACCCGTCGTTCCATGCTTCCAAAAATGTTCATGCAGGCGAGGAGACTGTTCCAGAGCCCGGACACCGAGAGGGGCAGCAGAGCGGAACGCGGTCATGACCGCCGTGTTGGTGACGCGGTACTCTCTCATTTTTCGTGCATTGTTCATCATTCTGAGAAAGTTCCTCTCGGCCCTTTGAGCGTCTTGGCCGCTGGCTGCATAGCATGTCCACATCTGTCGGACGCTCTGGAGCGATGCCTCGGTGCAAAACCGAATCCACCGGCCGTATCGACCGTTCCGCCAGGTACCGATCGAGGTCGCTTCGCCCAAGAGTCGCTGAGCGTGAGAGCGGAGGATGTCCCGTTGACGATCAGTGATGTGGAAGTGATAGTACAAGCTCCAGACATCGTCATGGCTGATATCTGTGAGGTCATCTCGGATCAGGGTCAGAAGAAAAACGTTTCGCGCTGCCGTCACGTCAGCGTTAGTCTTTGACATGGGAGGAGGCGCACCAATAATTGCTGGCTCCACGTCGCAGCATGTAATATCTAGTCGACCACGTCCTACAAGATCAGCAAGTCAGTTTGATGTCGTGAGCCCACTTACTCTTTGGGCCGTCCGAAAAGAGAGTAAAGAGGACATGACGGACGTCCCCGCACCCGAGCAGAAGCACATCCGCGTCTTGTTCCCACGCTAAACCTTCTGTCAAGTACACAGCAGGCGTGTTACCCACAGGGTAGAAGTAGCTCAAAATATTGACGACCGTGTTCTGAAGCATGGTGAATCTGCATCAGCAAAGTTGTCTATTTTCCGGCTGAATGGAGATGCTAATAGAGACGCCGCTGGTGGTGATGGTGAATGGGTGCTTCTTTGTGAAGGTGGGATGGTTACACAGAGGCGGGGTTCTGCAGGCAGGTGTCAGAATATCTCTCAGGTTCAGCCATGTGATAACGCCGGCACCGGATGGCCAACAAGTTAGGTTCTGAGTAGATATCATTTGAAGTCTATGGCCGTATTATGTCGCAGAAAGAGTACTAAAATTTCGCTGACTTGAGAGACGACTTTATCCTCTACACATCAGATTAGCATACTTGAACAATCACCAGGAGCATGAGCCTCCAACCTCAGTCTTGTAATGAGTCGGGTCAACAGTTTCTTGTGGTCAATTGGACCATGTTGAGTGTCGCACCTCCGGTTGGCTGCCTCACTGGAAATGTCAATTGATATATCACGTGAAAGTCTCTGAAGTTTGATTGGCCGAGCTCTCGATTCTCCAGACTGACTGTTCTCTTATTGGTCAAGGGTTCATCTATTTCTGTAGCATGATGAATCTGCTGTGAGGATAATCCAAAGGGAAAAGGCCAATCGACCGTGTCAAACGGGCTGATAGTACACGTAGCACTGTCAGACTGCTAACTGAGGCAAGCAGGGCGCGATCAGGAGGGTGAGGTCCCTCTGTATTTAGCTAGCAATCTGGCATATACCATGCAAGACTCTAAGCATGCCTCCTCCAGCACCTAGGAGCATGGGCGGTGAGTGTATGTAAGGCTTTGCCCTCGCGCCCTTCCTCCTGAAATAAACTCCGCGACTGTCGTGGATTGTCGTCATGACAAGCACCTTGTTGATACAATCAGACTAAACTTGCAAGTCTCACTGATCAAGTTAATGGACAGACAGTCGTCATGTTGAAACTATTCTCCAATCATACCTTCATCTTCGTAGCCCGTCCATCTTCATCCTCATCATCCTCGATCGCATCAGCAGGGTCAAACAGATCCGAGATACGTTTCACAGCAACGCTCCCCTTGGCATTGGCCAATAGAAGAGCCTTGACATCTCGTCTCCAATATGCACTGTGCATCGTCCCCCACCGATGAATCGCATTGATCCAATCGACCAGGTCACCAACCCCTTCCGCAGACCGACAGTCGCACTGGAAAAGCTTCACTGCCTCGCAGCCATTCCAAGCCACGTTACAGCAGGTTTCGTCGGATGCGGCCGACGATTTGAGCCTGACAACCCAAATGACAGCTTTTGGCCCAGTGAAGGTCATCATATAATGCCGTATTTGATCAAAATGGTTCCGATTCCAGGGCTTGGAAGCGCTCAAACGATCTTCTTTCAAGCAGAAACGATTGAACAGCGCCAATGATGACGCGGCCACGGCCTGATCAATCACCTGTTTAATGGTACCTTTGCTTTTCTTGAATTCAATGGTGAGGTATGGGGCGGTTTCCCTACCATCGATAGTGAAGGTGACCATACTAACTAGGCTTGAGTGGACGGATTGAGGGGAGAGCCAGTAAGCGCAGTCTGGCCTTAGATTAAAATCTTCACCGGAATATTCCTCTCCATGGAGTAATGGTGGTGGGACCCAAAACGAATGCTGTGGTATCAGGCTGCGTGTATAGCTGAATCATTCTTTGCGCTTTCCACGCCGTCTTTTTTGGTGCCGCCGGAAGGAATTCGGAAGTTGTCAACAACATCGTTTTCGCAAACGCCGCAAACTCTTCTTCACAGAGGTTACGGTCCGTCATTTCCATGTATTGTCGCGCGACGTCTGTGTTGAAATCATCCCCTCCACGTAAGAAGACCGTATCGTCGTCCTCAGATTCGACACGTCGGAGTATCCATTCTCGACACTGATCTTCATCGGCCCCGAAATGACAGAAATGCTCGAGAGCGAGCTCGTCACTTGGCTCGTCAACAATCTCAATGCCTCGAGGAACGAGTACGGTTTGCCGCCATGGGTCTACCACGGCGGGCCTTGAGCCAGTGGTTTCCTTCGTCATGGTGGTATTCCGAGTAATAACCATCGCGCCGTCATCTGCAACATTTTGCCCACAGTTTGCTCTGTCCTCTTGGCGAGTGTTCCTGCACGCTGTCCTGCTCCTCTGTAAGGCCCTCTTAGGTATGCCACTTGCTGCTGAAACCCTCTTAGGTGGCATGACAAGAGCGTAATTTCGTCGTGGGCTTGTATCAGGAATGGGGATGTCAACGTCGGATGATGGATGGGATGTCAGGTGGTTGAATGGTTGAATTCCCAGTATGTCTTCATCAACAAGATCTCGTCGATGTGGATTTTGTCGCCCGTGAACAGCATGTGCTTCTGCCTGCGGGCCGGCCGGCGAGCATGGTACAGGAGGGTCGGTCTTGCAAAGGTGTGGCGGAGGTCGTGGCGGAGGTCGAGGAATTTTAGTAGGTTGATTTCGAATCGATAACTGCTTTTCAGGCGCTCCTTTCCTATGTGTGTTTTGTTGCTGAATGCGTTGCGACATCATGAGCTCATCTGTCAAGAGAGCATAGGAATGGCAAACGGCGGGCTCTCCAGGACGGGTTGAGTCGAACGGATGGATGGTTTGTTGTGTCTAAAGGTTATCGATGGCGGGGAACAAACAATCCACTTGGCGAGGTCACAGTGTTCTCTTGGATTTTGCAGCGGCTGAGGATGCTAGGTGAGACTTGGATTACACGTCCAACAGCATAGTCCGGCGGTCTAGAAAATACCCTCAAAATGGGTTTTCCGGAACGAGTTCGATCAGCCCGCGACCGACAGATACAGACGCGGATACCTATATGTCTGGAAGAGTGAATGATTAGCCTTTCTCAAATTGCCGCTATATACCTCTTGATCTATCTCGAACGCAACTGGCCGCATTGTTCATGTGATCTATGTAGATTAGGATTGTCTTTTCGTTCTACTGCATCCATAGCACCCAAAAGCTGTGACCAATGTGCATTGAGAATACCGCGAGTGGCGAGAGGAATGCGGGAGGAGACCGAACTTTAGAACTCTGAAGGAGGTGCCGATTGGTGGCTCTAGTTTCCTGCAGGTAGAGAGCTGGAGCCGGTTGGACATTGCTCAACTGGGAATCGTTCATGCCCTTGAATATCTATATGAGGGCAGATGTCTATAGGCTTGGTCTCCTGGTGGGTGAACCAGTGACGGACATAAGCTCTTGGCGCCTCCAACTTGGCAACTTGCCGAATGGAAGGGCCAGTGTCAACCATGACTTCTTGTGGATGACACTTGTAAAGCCAAAGGAGAATACCTGCAATCTGCAAATATCATTTAACGCCCTTGCCGTCTGGCGGATAGTATTGCCAAGCCGGCACGGAGGCCTGTCGAGGCCCACTGATAAGAGCAAAAATCGGAAAAGAGTCCCCAACCGCACCCAGCGCGGCAGCCACTCCCCAGCCTTTGATTGTTAATCTCAAGAGCTGACTATCTCCGACATTCGTACCTTCAAACTTCGCGCACTATGTAGCGGCGCCGTGGAATATAGAATCGTCGATAACATGCCGATTGGGCTTATCTGCAGCCGGGCCGGCAACATTCCTATCGCGAAACGGTAGCGTAGGGTCCATCGCTACACCCGCGTGGACGCATTGTACAAAATTCAGGATGCAATACAGGTTGGTCCCTAATCAATCCTTTCTCTCGTCATTTGGATTTCCTGGTGGCCTCCAACTTCATCCAGTCTCGATCACAACATGTCAGCGACCACGTCTGCCACCGGGGATGTCGAGAAGCAGCCTCAACTGGCCGCGACCACGTCTCCAGTAGATGAAGATCAAGGAGAATCATTGGACAGAACGACATGGACCCGCCGTTTGATCTGGTATATCCGAAATTCGTCCGCCTTCGAATATCGCGGCATCGAACCGGTCGCCGTGGAGGACAGGACAGACACTTGCTATATCAATGCTCTATCGTTCTGGACATCGATGAATTTTAGCATCCTGCCGTGAGTGACAACAGCCGGCATATTGCCACGAATGGGTCATCCGCTGACGCTGCACAGCATTGTGTTCGGGATGACCGGCCCTCTGGGATATTATCTGAGCCTGCGGGACTCATCCTTGGTGATTCTCTTTTTCAGCCTCCTCTGCGGAGTGCCATGCTCGTACTTGGCCACTCTCGGCCCGAAAACGGGCATGAGACAAATGTCACAAGCGCGTTACAGCTTTGGGTGCGTCGCGGGAATCCTACCCAGATGGTATACCACTGATGGTGGCACAATATAGCTACTACTTTGTGTCCATCCCTATCCTTCTCAACCTCGCCACTCTTGTCGGCTACTGCGTCATGGACGACGTGATCGGCGGTGAAGTTCTGGCCGCGATTTCGGGAACCATGAGCTGGAATGTGGGAATCGCCATTATCGGTGTCGTGTCTTTCGTCATCTCGGCTCTGGGCTATAAAATCCTCCACTACTACGAACGCTTCGCGTGGTTAGCCGCTCTCTTCTGCACCCTCGTCCTCGTGGGGGTCGGCGGCAAACACCTCCATAAGCAGTCGACGTTTCCGAAGCCGGAAGCATCAACCATCATCTCCTTTGGCGGTCTGATGGCCGGCTACTATCTCCCCTGGGCCGCCATCAGCTCCGACTTTTTCACCTACATGCCTCCACATGCTCCCTCGTAAGTGGCCATCTATCCTCCCCTTCGGGTGACCGCAGATGGGCTGAATGACGACAGGAAGCACATTTTCTGGTACACGTATATCGGCCTCATCGGACCCAGCATCCCTCTACTCATCCTGGGCGCTGCGATTGGCGGCGCCGCTGCAAACGTGCCGACTTGGAGCGTCGCCCTCGACTCTGGTTCAACGGGCGATGTCCTGGCGGCCATGCTGTCTCCGGTCGGTGGCTTCGGCAAGTTTGTTCTGGCGATACTTGCTCTCAGCATCATCGGCAATCTTGCTGGCACGATTTATGCGGTGACGCTGAATTTCCAAGCGCTTCTGCCACTCTTCACACGAATTCCGCGCTTCGTCTACGCCATCATCACCACCGTCATCATGATCCCCGTGGCCGTCAAGGCATCTGACAGCTTCTTCGCCAACTTGGAGAACTTTGTCGGAGTTATTGCCTACTGGTCCGCGTCGTGGGTTGCCGTCGTGCTGGTCGAACACTTTTGGTTCCGTAAGGGGGATGCCAGCAAGTATTCTGCAGATATCTGGTATCTGCCAAAGGCCCTGCCACCTGGGGTGGCCGCCATTTTGGCAAGTGCACTCTCTTTTGCTCTCGTGATTCCTTGCATGTATCAAATCTGGTACGTGGGACCTATCGGAGCAAAGTCCGGTGACCTTGGATTTGAGGTTGCTTTTGTGGTGACAGCGATACTGTACCTTCCATTTCGTTATGTGGAGATTAAGATATGTGGGCATTTATGAGATTCATTGGAATGAAAGCTTATGCAGGATTCGGCCTGCCAACGGTGTCGAGTCAGCACAGAGCACGCCGAAATAGAATTTTCAACAGATGATTGTCTTTTCATCTCTATTTTGGTGCAAAATTGATACGCCACGCCTTGATGGCTAATAAAGCCTGTTTCAAAGTCTCTTCCAAAATGATCAATACTAAAGGAAGGCACGTTGAAATTGTAGAGGCAATTATCTTTACTCTTGACTTGCAAGCGCTTTACTCCGACCCTTGCTCCATCTCGATCCGTAGCGTATTTCCACATACACCAATACTAGCATCAGGGTGCAGATGCAACCCATGATGACATATGTCCAACCTGTGCCAATTTTATCCGTCGCTTTGTCGATGATGGATATGAGCAAGGCGGCCAGCGAGCAGCGCACGAGATTGGTCTTGAAAGGATGTCAGCCTAAAGGATAACTTTCTTAGCCAAGACGTACACAAGCGATGACGCCAGAACTTTGCGCTGGGGTGGTATCAATCATCAAGGTCATGGTTGCATTGAGTATTGATATCGAAGTGAAGCCGACTGTTCGACGTTAGTTCCAGACTGAGAGTGGAGACGGAGACGCACGCGCAACCTGAAGGACGAGTGGGACAGCAATAGACACTTGATTCTCCAGGCACCAGCCCCAGGCGATTACACAGCCAATAAACAAGACCAAATGTAGAGGCACCGTCCTCAGTCGGGCGCGTTCGATGGAAAAAGTGCCGTCTCGTTCTTGTGTGTGGCCACCGGGCTGTGTGTGCCACCGTGATCGAAGTCTCCGATAGTCCCAGTCGAGCATCTTGCCCGTGAAAGTGGATCCAATAATCATGCCACCTCCGGTAGCAAGGTAGCATAGACCGATCGCAGTTTCCGTCAGAAAAGGATATATCTCTGCAAAAGAGGAGGAGATGGTCGCGGTAATGGTGTAGTTGACGGCGTAAACAACGCCGGTATAAAATAAGGTGACGACGATGTCCAAGTACGTGAAGAGTCTCAGAGGATTGATTGACCCTTTTTGATTTTTGGGCCCTGTCGACAGCCCATCACCTGCATTGAGTCGTGGACGGATTACTGGTATTAGAGGTCGGTACAGCGGATTCCGACGTGTCGAGACTCCATTGTCCACCTTCATGCTCAGCGTCTCCGGCAATAAGCTGCGCGTTATTAGCAGGACGACGTCATAAATACTGAGAAACTCGAGTCGTACAGAAGAATCAAAATCAAGCAGACGGACGCAAATATCGCAAGGAACCAAAATATCGACCTGAGGCCGTTAGTCTGCAGACGACATCATGGCGAGTTGACAGACCTCCACCCCAGACTTTGTGACAAAGCTCCACCCAGTGCTGGGCCAACGCAAGGAGCGAGCTATTCATCGTAAGGTGGCGGACATAATCTTGAGGGTTGACAAACCATCGGACCCAGATTGAACATTCCAAAATATCCTCCTCGTTCCTCTTTTGTGGAGATGTCCCCAACGACACCGGCTCCTGGGACTGGTCAGCAGTTTTGACCATGTCTATCCATGTACAGCACATACCGAGAGCGATTGTGCTCGCACATCCTCCCGCCTGGAATGCTCGGAGAAGAAGCAGCAGCCAGAATGCAGAAGGAGGAGTCAATGCCAGGCCGATACTCGATCCCACCAGGAGGATGAAGCAAAGGATGAACACCGGCCGGCGTCCAACCTTGTCAGAAAGGGGACCCCACACCATGGGTGCTGTCAGGACATGTGAGCGACAACGAGACAGGTTCGTGCAACTCGAATCGGACATACAGACGCCTTGCATGGCCAAGTAGACAGTCACGGTCAAGTTGATCGATTCCACAGACTCTTCAAAGACGTTTGATAAGGTGGGAATTGCAGGGAAATAGATATTGGCTGGCAAGGGACTGACAACAATCAGCTTGTGCTCAAGGAGCTGCCGTGTAGAAAGAGCATCTTCACCTGAACAGACCCGCCAGGCCAACCAGCCCAACAATGAACCATTTTTCTTTTCTACTGTAGATGCTGCACAGCTCTGCTCGAGCGGTGGTTTCAGTGACTTGTGTTGATTGGTTTTGCTCTTCTCTCTCATGTTTGGCGGACATGATCCTTGAAATGAAAAGGTTGTGTTTTGGGCGTGAGTTCACTCCATTGGCACAATCAGGAAGGATGTATATCACGCGACAAGGTGTCTGATGAGAAGACCGTGTTGAGTGGAGCCTGTCCAAGGAACTCCGGCAAGTTGCCGGCAGGCGAACATCGGCCGGGTATGTCAATGTTGTAGTCATGAATTGACCGAGCTTATTTCAGATGATCCACCGGAGGCTTGCCACCAAGTTACAATTCCGTGCGCCCAGACTCTCTCTAACGCCAATATCTCTATACCGAGCATCAGACAGTTGCGATCCTCACGACCATCTGTTCCTCAAATGCTTAACCGCCTCTTCTTCCGAAACCACATCCGCATATTTCGCATCGAGATCAAACAGGTTGGCGTTGTGTATATCTGGAGTCCGGTCGCCGCACGCGGAACCGACGACCTGGAAGTGGTCAATCTTCATCTCACTCTGGATTTTTGTCCTCACCATCGGTCGATAGCCGTGCTGCATGGCATCCAGAGCGGTCGCTCTCACGCAGCCTGAAGTGCTTACACCGCAGATAACAAGTGTGTCTATGTTTAAACACTGCCTCACGTGAGACCACGAAACCATGGCCCAGCAGGGACACGACAGACCTGCAATTCTGATGACATGGTGGTCCCAAAAAATGCACTGGGATATCGCTTCACGATGACCACATCTTGATCGGCAGGCTCAAGACCTTCCAAGTAAGCATTCAGTCCTCTGGCGTCTCCTTTCTGCCATACATCGATCATTTTTGCTTTTCGCCAGAACAGCCCAGCATCGGCCATGTCGGGTCTTGAATATTCGACCCGAGTCCAGATAACGGGGACGTTCCCAGTTCGTGCGGCTGATAATAAGCGCCGCATCGCGTCCGGTGCGGCAGCAAGGGCTGGATGAGAGAGGATGGACAAAGGGGAAGACTCGGTCCAGTATGCGCGACAGACATCGATGAGCATGAGCGCTGGCCGACTCCCCCAGCCCATGCGATTGGAGTAACCCGATTCACTGTAAGACGCGGACGCCGGATGAGAAACAATGGGTACCATGACTGCTGTTGTGCCGCCTCTGATGTGAAAAGAATCAGTTACTTGCTGAGTATACTCTCGAGGTGCTAAAGTTTCTCGACGAGCTGTTAACGTTGAATCTTTCTGTATGTCTTTACGTCCGATCTGCAGGTTTGCTACTTGGCAAATCATGTCCTGCCTATCTCAACCCTTTCCGATCCAACCGGCAATCCTGCCACACCACCGGCAAGTCACAGGACTGGCCTCGATCCACATTAGATCGGCAGATGAGATCAAAGTCGACTCGAGTCAACATGCACGTTGATCACCTCCCACAACACTTCATTATGATTTGTCGGTATAAGATTCTGATCGAGCAAAACTGTGCTCTGGAACCGGTGAATACGACGGCAAGGTTCTTCCCATGACCATGCGCAAAATCTACCAACCCCTTTCACCTTCTGTCCGCGTTTCACTGGATCCAGAGTATGTAGCCTTCCACGACCAACACCTTCAATATGTTGAGCCTGACGATGTAGGCCCGTGGGATCCGGTGTTGACCCGATCGCGTGTATGTTGGCCACCATCCGGCTCTCGGCCGCTCCCCGTGCAGAGTATCCGGGATATACAGCTGGAGAATTGTCCAGTGCGTGTCTTCACTCCAACGGCGGCACAACCAGCAGGCGGCTGGCCTGTACTTGTGTGGTATCATGGAGGCGGATGGGCACTTGGTGGTATCGAGTCGGAGAACGACTTTTGTACTCTCCTGTGCAACGGTAGGTCTGCTCACAGAAATACCACATACCGTGGACAAATTTGGCATCGCTGTGGTGCATTATCTGACGGGCTCTTCGACTAGTTGCCAGCTGTGTTGTTGTCACGGTGGGTTACAGATTAGCCCCCGAGTTCAAATATCCCGCGGCCGCCGAAGATTCGGTTGATGCGCTGGTCTGGGTCCATAGCGAGCGGGGCAGCGCAGAGCTGGGCATCGACAAACATCGAATAGCCGTTGGCGGCACATCAGCGTGTGTACACCTCTCGTTTGGAAGGCTTGACTGTCGTGTTAACCTTTCGTCTCGACACAGGGGAGGGAATCTGGCGGCAGTGGTGTCTATGAAAGCCTCCATTCTCCTCCATCCAGTACCGTTGGTGATGCAGCTTCTCGTTGTCCCCGTTGTCGACAATACAGCAAATGTATCGTCGGTTTGGGAAACCAGAAAGGATGCTCCCTGGTTAACGCCGCAAAGAATGACTTGGTATCGGAACATGTATCTGCCCAATGCCAGTGATGCGGTGAAATGGGATGCCTCCCCCAACAAAGCTCCTCCAGAGTTACTCCAAAAGACTCCCCCGACATGGGTTGCAGTGGCAGAGCAGGACCTGTTGGCGCCCGAAGCTTTGGCGTTTGCGCAGCAGCTGAGAAAAAGCGGAGTGCATGTTGAGGTAAAGATTTATGAAGGCATGACGCATTCGATATTAGCTTTGAACGGTGAGCCTATCGCTAATACTTCAACAATGCACGGGAATGACCATTAATTGTACTAATTATTGCCATCTCAGGTGTTTTGTCCAAAGGGAAGCAACTTACGTACGATGCTGCAAATGCTCTGACGCAAGCTTTTACCAGCAGTGCGAAAAACTGCATCGGCGGCAATTGAAACCCAGGTGGTGTTGGACGACCAAAGCTTCGTTGAGCAATGCTGGAGCGTCCGCAGTTTGTTTTCATTATTGATCAGACGAACCCCACACATTAAATGAATGATTGGATAACATGGGTCTTTGACAATGTCAGATGTCTGGAATGATAATCTATGGTTCCAATCCAAAATGCTCCACTCAACATTCACAAACATATAGACAAAGAGTAAAAAGTACATGCGGCAAGCTTGCAAATACAGGAGTACGTCCACCGCCGGCGATATGATTTTACACAAGTCGCGACCGTTGTTTGTCTCAATCTTCAGCTTCATTCAAGAAGCAATTGCCTAGCCTTTTCACTTCGAGGAGCCATGGCACATTCAAAGTGCTCTGGTTTGCTAGACAGACGTGAGCGAAGAGAGCCGATGACAACTGGTTAGCTTACCTGGAAAGACCGTTCGTCAATCGCACCTCTGGCAGAATGTCCTGCCCATCCCCATCCACAGGACAATTTATATTCATGGTCGCAAAAAGTGTTGCAATCATAATATAGACTCCGGCGGTGGCAAGATACTGCCCAGGGCATATCCGGCGGCCAAACCCGAAAGGGCCTTCCGGAAACGGTTCCCCTCGTCCTCCTTGCTCTTTGGGCAGATATCGGTCGGGGCAGAAGCTGTCTGGGTCCTTATAGAAGCGTTCATCGTGCGTCATAGCATATGCATTGGCGTATACCACGCTGCCTTTAGGAATAAACATGCCGTTGTAAGTGTCGTCTTCCAATGTGGCATGAGGCACTCCAACGGGCGACAGTGGTGCCCATCTTGTCGTCTCTTGGATAATGTACTCGATATATGGCAGCTTGTCGCGATCTTCGAATGTTGGTAGGCGATGATTTCCCACCACAGAATCGAGTTCTTCTTGAGCCTTTTTGAGGACTCCGGGGTTGAGAAGCATGTTGAGGATGCACACCACAATTGTCGACCAGGTTGTGTTGCCGCCTGCTATGGAAATGGCTCCTGATGCACCTTTCAGGTCGGCAATCGTGGCTTCATTTTGCTTCCCTGTCTGCTCGTTTTGCAGGTACCGCTCCAAGTGAGTTCGCATGAAGGAGGGTAATACGGCCTGCTGAGCACGGATCTCTGGCTCTGTGGCATCCCACGGGGCATCGTGAAGCCGCTGGATAAACTTTTTGGACTCTCTTGCATGCTCGAGAGGGGCCAGGCGCATTAACCACCCTGGAATGCGTCTTAAAAGCGGAAAGCGATCCACCGCGGACGCCGCGGGGACCCCGCCGTTTCCGGTCGCCTCCTCCGCATCAATGGCCATCTGAATGTACGGATCATTCTCTTTGGTGACGCCGAGGCCAAACCCTATCCGAAGAACGACAGCTGTGGAATATTTTCTGAGGATCTTCTCCCAGTCCCACGACTTTTCTAGAATCATCTTCGCTGCCAAGCGGGCTTCTTCCTGCTGAATCGGGCGATACTGCTTGCAAGCAGATGGAGTAAATGAGCTCTGCAAAAGCTTTCGGTGGAGTTTAAATCGAGGTCCCCAACGCAGGAACGTCAGTGTAACGCCCCAGCCCATCCTGCATCGTCGTCAGGACCGACGCGACAGCATGGACGCAGCAATACCTACACTTCGAATAGGACGAACCGTGGGCGGTCGGCATATTTCTGGCCTTTTTTGTCCAACAGCTCATGTGCGGCCTCGATACTGTTCAGCACGATCACTGAGCGGCCCAGCACGTTGAAATGGAGAACATCAGAATCTTGATGCAAAGGGGGTCAGCTGATGTTCAAATGGGCAAGATGACGCTCACTGTACTGCTTTCCCCATTCTGTGTACTGATACTCAGGGTGATCTTCTGGTATTATTCGAAGATGACCCAGTATGGGTTCTCCAGGAGGCCCCGGGGGGAGCGGAAGGCCGAGTCTCTTCTTCTTCAGCTGCAAGTGCAATGCGGAGGCAACAAAGGCCACGACCAAAAGTGCAATGGCAAACCGGAGTGCCAAAGACAATGAGAGCATTTTCGCCTTCACGAGATCCAAAATCCGAAACTGGTACGTTCAAGGCTAATTTGTGTGAGCAGGCTCGCTTCATTTGTGTGAGGACTTACGGCCTATCTCTGGTGGCTCCAACGATTCCGTTCAAGAGAATCTCACGTGTGTAACGGCAGGCATGAACAAAGAGGGGGAAGACCGAAGGTCCACCATTCATAAACATCGCATTTATGATTTCTGAAGGATCCTCAATTCTAGAGCAACTGAAAGAACAAAAATGCTTGCCGGAGGCCACAGGATCGATTGTGGAAGCCGATGATAAGAAGTGACCCACTTTGGTAGCCGGCTTGCAACGGTGATAAGGGCACCCACCCGGCAAGCACGCGGCATGCCGCGCTCAGATTGTATGGCAGCAGAGGTCTTTGGGTTGCAATTTCTCATGCAGCTGTGCGAATCAACTCGGCGCTCAAGCTTCATGGTCGCAATCCATATTAAGACATCAGGATTCTACCCTCACTCTCACTGCAAGTCAATACTGCCACCAAGTATTGTGGCTTTGCGTCGATGCCGAGTCCAATGGAATCACACACTTTGGGCGCCACTGCCAGATCTTCGTTCACATCAACCCCAACCGCGAATGATCCGTACACCTACCAAGTAGGTTTCGGAAACAGATTCGCAACTGAGGCAATGTAAGTTCTCCATTTAATGTCAAATGTGTGCTCTAGCTCTGACCGCGTAGACCTGGGACGCTGCCCATAGCACGCAATACGCCCCAAAAATGCAAATATGATCTCTTTTCGGAGCAACTGAATGGGACACCATTCGTGTCTCCTCGAGCATCACAACTTCATGTGTGAGAAGGATTGGGACCACTCTCTCGCAGCTGCGTGCTCACATGTTCCACAGCTGGTTTTATCGAATCAGACCTTCAGTTGCGCATAGGAAACTAACCCGGGCTCCTCCAAACCCAGATGTAAGTCTTGTATCGGACCGTCAAATGACAAAGCGGTGCAGCTTTCACACCTTCTAACCTCTCCATGCAGCTGGAGGCGTGCTTCTCGACGGCAAACCCCAATACACACTTTATTCCTCAGGGTCTATCATGGGAAAAGTTTTCTCTGCCTCCCGACAGCGAATCCGTCGACTTCATTCAAGGCATCAAGACAATCGGTGGTCATGGTAATCCAACTCACAAAGAAGGCCTTGCTGTCCACATTTATGCCGCAAATGCGTCCATGGGGAAGAAGGCGTTCTGCAATAACGACGGAGATCTTCTGATCATCCCACAAGAAGGTCGTCTGAACATTCAGACTGAATTTGGCTGGTGACGGACCCGACGATCCACACTTCCTTCTGTACTAATTCGAGCCCAGGTTAATGGTATGCTCCGGTGAGCTTGCGGTGATTCAGGCTGGAATGAGATTCAGGATCTTGTTGCCCGATGGACGGGCTCGAGGTTACATACAAGAAATATTCGGCAGCCACTACGAACTCCCCGAACTCGGTCCGATCGGATCAAACGGAATGGCCATGCCCAGGGATTTTGAGTATCCGGTCGCCAGCTTTGACGTCGACCAGACCAAATGGCACTTGGTTTACAAACTGGCTGGTCAGCTGTTCACTTGCGAACAAGATCACACTCCCTTCGACGTTGTCGCATGGCACGGCAACTATGCTCCCTACAAATACGCCATGGAGAAATTTGTCAATTCAGCAACCGTGGACAAAGAACAAAGTGATCCGTCGATTTACTGCGTCCTGGCTGCAAAGTCCAAGATGACAGGATGTGCGCTGTCGGAGCTTCTGGTTTTCACACCGAGGTGGAGTACGACCAGCAATACATTCAGACCGCCGTATTATCATCGAAATGTGGCCACCGAGATCATGGGCATGCCGTATGGAGTGTGGTCAGGATCTGCGACATTGCTTGAACCGGGCGGTTTAACATATGAGCCCAGCTTCATGCCGCACGGTGGTAAGCCATGTCGAAGTAAGCCTGAGGACAAAACTAACATGCGTCAAGAGTCCTATGACAGGTGGAAGGAGGCGACCACAATGGACCTCCAGCCTCAGCGAATCAATGAAAACGCCATGGGTACAAGAACTGCTTTTAGCACAGACTGCTGCTGACCAAATTTAGCCTTCATGCTTCACATATCCGCCCACGTGTCATTAACAGATTTTGCTCTGAAACGATCCGGAAAGCTCTGTGGTATGCCAAATATGATCATGGGCTCGTTGCGAGACTAACGCGCTCACAGATATACAATCCGATATCTGGGATGGGTTCAAAGGAGGATTTCTTAATCATCTAGATGAGGTAGACAAAGATTTGATCGCAGCAGGGTTGCCGCCGCTCGGCCACGGTCCTAGTTCGGCTTTTCCAGTCACGAACAAGGTCAATGGATTACAGAACGGTGACAAAAGCTCAAAGTGATAGTCAGAGTCAGTTGACGATTTGAGACAATAATTGTATGAAGACCACAAAACTGCACAGACGGCGGATGATCCGGTATTGAAATGGCGTCAATATTTCAGGGGAAAGGGCAGGATGATAAATACGTCTATACACTCTCGGGTGTCAAGTGCATTCTGGTGTGCAACTATCCAATTTTAGAAGCAGAGACGTGCCTCCTTTCTTGATTGTGCATGATTGCTAGTTAGCTGTGTGGCAGGAGAACTACATGCTGGACAGTAGTCTACATAGAAGGCAGTGTTGGGAGCACAAGCAGTCAACTCCATGTGAATGCGTGGTCTCCGATCTTCCTACAACACGACTGTAGGCAGCATCTCAGATAGAATAATCAACCAATTTCATATTACCTAGGTCATCAAGCCGTGACCTGAGAGAGCTTAATATAACAATATCCTGTATAGTGTGGTCCGCCAGGACTGAATGATTCTGGACGTTAGCTTGTCATCCAACTTCTACCTCTGTTCCCCAATCTAATGAGAGTTTCATCCTCTGATCGTGATGGATGCAAGCATTCCTTAGATCCGGGTCGAACAGGGCTGCTGTGTCATATGATGATGCCTCCGGCACACCACTGTAGGCTGTCTCTTGGATTTAATCATCTCATCTTGCGGTTCAATCTCCCCGGGATAAGGATGGCTAAAGCAAATGGGAGTTGAGCGCCGGCGGGAGCAGGAGCGTAGCACGTGATTTGCCAGACAACACCTACTGGAGAGATAATGATTGCCGAGAGAGAGTTTTGCTGGTCTCCACCGTCAAAGCTCATTCTGCTGCCGATGAGTGCCGTATCTCAAGTGACCCGCTGAGGCTTTTCTGATAGCGGACCAACCTGCCGGGAATCGATCCCCAGCAAGACCCGCAACAGAAGTATTTTGGTTGCGCTGAACTCAGTAAGTCTTTTGTTGTTGCCGAAATATAAGCTCTTCAAGTATTGAAATATTGTCTGATTTGGAACATACCGTTTAACCAGCCCAATGCTTTTGTAAAAGATTGCACAAACTTGGTCGACAGGACCAGATTTTAGTCACGTGATCTGTCTTGGCGCGCGGATGATTCTCGTATCTTAATCTTGCCAGCAATGGTCTGACCTCTGCAATGGCTTCTCATTCAATAACCGGCCGGCTAGCCCAGGACGACAGGTTCACAGGGTCACCACCGCCGGGTCACATCTCGTGATCTTTTACTGAATCAGCAGAGAAAGGCTGATTTATTGTCACTCGTTGTTCCTCACATGGACGTTCCCTCTATCAGCGACCGGCAGCTAGGCATCGAGCTAGCTCAGAACAGTAGGCCGAAATTCAGACGAGCAGGCATAGCCTGTAGGAGGTGTAGGCGTCTGCGCATCAAGTGCAGGCATGAGGCTGCTTGCCCGCCATGCCAGCGTTGCCACGATGCGGGACAGGAATGTGTTTTTCCTGAACCGGGCGAACCCGACTATGACCGTGCCTTTCGGCAGGAAGGGAAGTCCTCGAGCCAAGGTCGGACTTGTCCAGAGGGAAGATCTCGTCCACGCCTCCCTTCGACGGCCCTTCGAGGTCCTGAAACAACAGCAGTATCGCCTTCGCCGGCAGCTCTTCCAGGGGATGATCGAGACCATCGTGAATGGCTGGAAGCTAATTGGAGTGGATCCTCTTTACCGGTCGATGCTGGCTGGGATCTGCTACCACCATTCGATGAAGTGGTAGAAGGCTGCCGCGTTTTTACCACCTCGTATTTCCAGCTCGGATTCATTCCCAAGACGATTTTCTTTGAGCGACTTATCAAGGAGCCGCGGTCGGTCAGTGCCTTTTTGCTGCTCAGCATTCTCAGTATCTCCGCTCGCTTCACACCAAGCTTGATCAAGCGATATAATGGAGGACTCAACGCAACGGACATATTCTTACGACGGGCTGAGACGATGGCGCTTAGTCAAATCTACCAACCGAGCCTGGAGGCGATTCAGGGCTTCTTCCTTATTGGACTGGCTGAAGGGGGTAAAGGCGATAAATACCGAGGCTCGATACACACTGGTCTCGCGGTCAGGATGGCCGGTATTCTCCTCTTACATCGAGAAGAGACTTATCGGCTGCCCGAAGATGCCACGGCAGATGACATCATCAACGCCGAAGCAGCGAGACGGACGTTTTGGATGCTCGAGAACCACGACAGTCTGTACTCCGGATATCGGTCTCCGGTCTCGTTCTCCCTCGGCGACATCACAGCACTCCTGCCCTGCGACGAGCGGGAATTCGCCTTCGGCCTCGTCCCGGTGGAGCGCGCCGCGCTCATGGGCACGCCGCCTGCCATTGACCAGCCTCGTCTGACAAATAGCCCTTCACGATCTCTTTTCGCCACTCTGATACAGGCACATAACCTCTGGGGTCAAGTTGCCCGCCGAATAGCCAGTAATGAAGGGATACAACGACAAGAACAAGCACCGCCCACTTCATCCTCAATCGTCAATACCAGTGATCATGTCCGACTGTGTAAAGATGTCCTCAACTTTGAAAAGGCTCTCCCTCCTCAGCATCGATGGTCTATCTGGAATCTACGTGGCTTCAAGGCCGAAGGGCTCGATCTTGCCTATCTATCCATCGTCATGATTTTGAAACTGAGCAACATCATCCTTCGACGGAGGCATCTGCAAGAAGCGACTGACGATGGAGTTCAAACTCCTGATGGGACACTCCATGAACGTGATGGGTCGGGCTCTGAAGTCCGGCAAAGGATGCTCAAAGAACTTTTCGACAATATGCTGGTTCTGCACGAGCAAATCGAGGCCTTCATCTCCTTACGATCACCTGATCAGGGCTTTCCGGTTTTGATCCTCTTCTGTGTTTATATTTGCGGCTCACTCGCCAATAGCCTTGCACGAAGACCACATCTTTGCTCTAGTATCGCTCCCCACGCGCCACAAATTCTCGCAAAGTCGATCGTTGTCCTCGGCGATCTGCAGGACGCCTGGCCAATGGCAAGATGCTGGAGTGATGCTCTCAATAAGGCTTGTGAATCTCAAGCAACTCCTCGAGAGATGTCCCTCTCGGACCACTCGGTCAGAAGAGTCAGTCAGGCTCAGAACCCTGATCCTGGATCGTTGACCCACTGCCCGCGTGGGATGATCAACAGTCCAGAACCAAGGTCAAGTTTGAGCACACCCTATGAAAGTTCCGACAGACAGATATCCGACTTTAATTTACAGCAGGAAACCCGTCTTCCAGGTGCTTTGGCATTTTCTGGAGTAGTCACCACGGCGCAACAGGACTCATGGAGTCATGTTTTTCCCGGGGTCGGACTGACAGATTATCTCGAGCCAGATCTGGCGACATATCTGTGGCCCGCCTAGGATGCCTGAAATACCTCGAAACCTAACTGACAGCTTCAAGACTCAAATCAACTTTCTCCTCCTGTCGGCACCTCACCAGCCTGTCTCAGCTAGCCTCCAGGAGTCTCTCCATGAATGCAGACTTGATTTCCCTAGAAGTTGTCCAAGTTCACGACCTATCCAAGTTCACGACCTATCTAAGTTCACGAGCTATCCAAGTTCACGAGCTATCCAAGTTCACGAGCTGTAGCTCTATGTTAAGAGTGCAGCGTCGGCTCAAGGTTGTTGTCTGTTGTTGTCTGTTGTTATCTGACGATGACAAATAGGCCAGGTCCAGTCAGTGCGAACTATCATAAACATTAGCCTGTCCTCACCATGTATGACAAGTTGGGCTCCTTCAGGTGACTCAAGGGGACCAGCAGATTCTGAGCATGTGAATCGCGACAGTCCTTGGAGTTTGACACACGGCTGCTTAGTGTTGTCCGTGATCCCCCCGCCAAAGCACACACAGGGCTGCTCGACCAACTGCTCGTTTAGCACGCGATATAAATCGCCGAACGAATTGTTATTTACCGCGACGATGATGGGCATGGTGCAGCCAGCCCTAGCGGTGCCGCATTTGAAAGGGGTTGGTGAACTTGTACTACAAAATAATGAAATCCCTCAACTTTCAACCATACCATGTCTCATTTGCAGTACAACCTTTCCACGAATTCCGAACCGCATGTCTTATTATAGTACTCCTGTTTCAGTGGATAGGGGCAAAGGGGCCGTTGAATGATAGGGTTTGTGCCCACGCTCGTAGCTGGCAGTGTATTTGGGGCGACTCCTTTCTCCACCCACTCACGTATAGCATCGAACGTGGTATCTGGGAACGCACCAGGGCCTCCGAAGCAGTGATGCAGGCCAGGCGCGAGAAACAGACGGTAGTAGTTCCGCACGTCCGGGTCAATTGCAATGACTTTCCCATAGTAATCCTCACTTCCGCGGGCAGGAATAACGGCATCGGCCTAAGAAGGGTTAGGATTTATAACGGGCGCTGGTGGGGATGCGTAAACACCATAGTGCCAAACATACCATCCCGTGATAGCTGATCATTTTCCCTCCACGATTGCGGAACGCCGAAAGGTCAGGGTCATTCGTGCCGATAATGGAGTCGTATTCCTCTACTGAAGCGTCGGCGATCTGGTCGAATTCTTCTTGCGTGAATCCGCTTGTGGGGGCACTCGAGTTCTTCAAAATGAATAGTCTGAGCCAATCGTCAAACAAGCTCATCGGCGACCTAGTACAAGTTCTGTCGGTGCTGCAGGTAGTTGGAACAATCGCAACGTCGGTTATAGATCCGGTCAAGATGGCGTCCTTGTACGGGCCGAACCAAATGGACGAGTTGTCCGTTCTCTTTGCACCGGACCACTATAGGAATGCAGGATTAGCACCCAAAAAAGGGGTGGGGTTGGGTTGGTGGACTTGCAGCTCCTTGGATCACTATCGCCGCCGCAGATGAAATCTGACGCTCAGTGCCAAAATTGGTACAGTTGATGGTCGTCCCAACCATACTCATAGGGTCAAAGTTGCACGCCTCGCCGTCAGTGATGATTCCGTCCACTATGCCGTCATTTCCATCACAAGCTTCAATCGCCGCGGTAGTAAGGGCATCAAACTCGCAAGATGGCGGATACTCTCCCAGCAAATCCATGAGAAACGAAGGATACAAGTCTTGCATGGCCATGGAATTCCAATTGATGGCCGGTGCGGCAGCTGCAATACCATCAAATGCGTCCGGATATCGCTGGGCTAGCATCAGGCCCTGACGGCCACCCTGGGAGCACCCGGTAAAGTACGAGTACTTGGGAGGTTCGCCGTAGAAACGAGTTGTGACACTCTTTGCGATGACCGCACCGTCGTTGAGCGAGACGGAAGCCAGGTTTCGAAGGAGATTCAGATTTGGCTTACCCTCCCCAAGGAGGCCCCAGTTGGCAGGAGTCACTTCAGAACCCAAACCAGCATCAGTCGAAACTGTAGCGTAGCCTTCACCGACGGAAGCAGCCATGCCCATCAGCCCAGCATAGTGCAGTCCGGCTTGCCATCCGGCACCACCGATGGCTTGCAATCTGCCATTCCACGTGTCTGTCGGTAGCCAAACTTGGACGTTGACTGTATCACTCTCGCCAGGATGGGTGTACGACACGGTGATGTTGCACAAGCTGACATTGGTGACGTTGACCGGGCCGTGGTTGACGTACATGCCGATAGCGATGTTTCTGGAGTAGTTGGCGACCAGGTCGGCTTCTAATGATAGGAATTCAGCCCCGGGCAGTGTGGGATATGGGACTGCCGCAGCCGAGCACGCAAATGGCGACACCGAACCGTGGAACAGTAAAGGGACCATGATGACTGGCTTTGAAATATCAAATGATCGATAGAAGATGTAACTCCCGGGAGCGATGGAGGGCAATGATCAAGATGGGAAGAGAACTGAAGGCGCGACGCAGACATAACAAGAAGCTGTACTTGGCCCGAGAATCCCCCTTTGACCTTCTCGGGGTGGCTGTGGCAATGGCAACGGACACACAAGAGATGAACACAAAGGGCGTGCCGGGCTCCAAAATCTCTCGCCAAAGATATGGTGGGTCGTCTTGATGGCCATCCTGGTAATTCTGGAGGTTTAAGGCATGAAGTAGCACTGGGGCGATATATTCCCGCAGCGGATTAACTTGGCTCGGGCTTTGCCGGATACGCGTGTCAGGCTGATATTGGGATTTTCAAAGGCCACTACCCTATCCAACATGGACACGGTATTTGTGCCTACCCCAGCAACCCTCCACAGTGCTTGACTGATCTTCAATAATGGGGACGGTATGTGGATCGAGTGGATCGCGTTCGGAGACCCAATGGGCCATTTTGAATACGCGTGTTGCGTTATCATGACTCCATCGGATGAAGGACCTTGCTTTCAATACTATAAATGCCGTCTCTCCATCAATCTTCAAGACACATCTGTGTCACAAATCCCTCGTCCGATCAATCCTGTCCTTCACCTCGAAATGGCCATAATGTGCAATCTCGACTGGCGAAACGCGACCTTCTCCTTTTATCGATACGTGCCATCCGTGGGAGCCGCGATAATATTCTGTCTCCTGTTTCTTGCATCAACATGCTTGCATCTGTTCCAGATGTGGAAAGCAAGAACCTGGTTCTTGATGGCATTGGTGGTTGGCTGTCTCTGTACGTCGCGCATCCGCAAACTCTCCAGAAAGCAATGCTGACCTTGTTTGTGCAGTCGAGTTCATTGGTTACGCCGCTCGAACTAGGTCCGCGAGGTCGGAGCCAGGCTGTTGGAGGCTGATGCCGTACATCATCCAGAACATGTACATCTTGCTCGCTCCCGCGCTGTTTGCGGCCTCCATTTATATGATACTCGGACGAATTATTCTCCGGACGGATGGAGAATCTCATGCGATGATCCGACCACGCCGGCTCACCAAGACCTTTGTGATTGGGGACATTCTTTGTTTCGCACTTCAGAGCGGGGGTGTGATTCCTTTCCCTCATCTTGATGCTGTGTTTGCGTCTGACTATGAATCCTTTCAGGCGGGGGCCTTATGGCTGGCGGCCGTAACAGCAAAACCATGGCTGACATCGGAAACGGCGTCATTATTACAGGCCTCATCCTGCAGTTGCTATGGTTCATCTTTTTCATCGTTGTCGCGTCGGCCTTCCACCACCGCATGAAACTGGTCCCGACGGTGGCTTCGCGACAGTCAGAGATCCGCTGGCAAAGTTACCTCTATACCCTTTACTTGGTCAGCGGGCTGATTATCGTTCGTTCCTTGTTTCGCATGATCGAGTTCGTTGAAGGAAGTGATGGATATCTGCTTTCCAATGAGGCATTTCTCTATGTGTTTGACACGCTGCCGATGTTCTTCATGGTTTGGCTTCATTGGAAGCATCCCGGAGAAATCGGTGTCTTGCTCCGCGGTGAGAAAGCTTATCAAAATGGTTTCAAGCTCATCACAGCGAGGTCCCGTTGAGGAATGTCGGTTCGTCGAGGTCTGATGCAATGTTGGTTCGACTGGTCGCTCCATAGACATGGGCAGGGGATAGTTGAGCGGTAGATGGCTTCTCACGCCAATGACCGTAATCAACGGTCGACTGGTTGTATCGACTCGGCAGGCTGCGGTGCTCCCGGATGCACTCGAGAAGAAATCGCAATCGATTTCCCTCAGGACTTGGTTACCGTACTCGGGCATTTGTGCGGTCATGGACTTTGGGTCATGGTATCACATCCATCGTCACGCCATGATGGCTTGTCAGATATGACAGGAGCTTTCCTCCTGTGACATCTCATATCAAGCAACATTCACCATCCCTTTAGGCCATTCCATCCACTCGTCCCAATAACTGCCGAGGTACCCCGATATCGATTCTACCAAGAACCGACCAGCGTCGTTAAACAGCCAAAACTCGCGACCGTAGTGCAAGAGCACCGCCCAGTGCGCGAGGATGAGCAACGCCTCAGGGCAGCGTTGTCGGAGCAATTCGACGTACTCGATCGAAGCCTTGACCGGCCAGGACAGGATCACATGGATGCTGTATGGCCAAGGAAGGGCTTTATGTTGGCCCAGAGCCCATCGCAACGATTCGACGGCCTCGCGACATGCTTGGAGTGATGTGGTTGAAAGATGGTGTTCGGCCGCGGCGAAGAGGCTACCCAGCTTGTCAAGGTCCTCGTCCGCGCGTTCTTGCTGAGACTTCGCCTGATCAAGCCTCTCAAACTGGCCGACAATGACGCAGACCTCCGTCTGGAGGATGCTGCGCCAGGCCTGCTGGGTGATGCAGCGCACGCCGCGATGGATGTTGAAGTATTGCACCAGCTTATCGATAACTTGCGTGGGCTCGCTTCGGGACACGAAAGCGTCGAAGAAAATGTGCATACCGAGAAGCGAAGAGAAGAGGAACATGGCCATGCAATTTCCATCGCCCACTTCTTGGCGGCTTGAGTTGAAGCGCATGAGGGCGCGGGTTTGGAGCTGAGAAGCTTGACGTGAGTAGCGCTCCCTGGCCGAGACGTCTGGTGCAAGGGTGCTCAAATGGAGCGCCGAGAAAGCCAGGAGTTCATCTATGAGGTACTGTGCTGAAACGGCCGCGCGAAAGATGGTTTCGAGGAAGGACCCAGAATGCTTTTCGTCAGGGAATAGTTGGGAACCAGGAGACTTGGCCATGTAATGTTCCAGGTGGTGAAGGAGCGCGAGATGGCCAAGGCTAAAGTCAAGAGGTTCATGATTGCAGTCAACGCCATTGTCCTCGGCGTCTGCGGCGGTCCCCATCAATAGGGACGTTGTCGAACCGCACGAAAGGGCTGAAGGCGTGGCGCTGGCGCTGGCGCTGACGCTGGCATTGGCCGACGCATCTGCATCCGCATTGGCGTCAGCCGCAGCGAACTCATCGAGGTACGAGCAGCGGCAACCGGCTGTTGAGCAGTTGACGCAACTTGGGTGGTTCTCGTCGCACATGACATGGCGTTGCTTGCATTCGCGACAACCGTTCCGCGACTTGCGATGGGACCGTCGCGATTTGGGGACCTTGGCCATTGGAGCAGCGGGTAAGTCACTTTCGGTGAGCTGATGAAGAGACACTGAACGGAAAAGATGGGCGGGATGTTTGATTTGGCTTGGTTTGTGAGATATAAGGGTTAAGGCGTCTGAGCCACGACCCACAGAGGTTTTGTTGCGAACACACGTATTCCGAGTCAGAGGCGCTATTTCCAATTTTGGTAAATGACAACTTTAGCCGGGGTGGCCAGAAACGAAGTTCCTAGGCTATGCAGCAGACGCACACACCAGGATCACCACAGCTCAGGTTACACTAGTAGTAGCTCAGGGCCATGTACAGCCATGGAAATTGCTGAGGGCAACTCGTGCGTCATGCAAGTAGCTGTTACAACGTTCTCCCGGCGAGGTATCGTAGAAATGGCGACTCAGAAGTGGGCGTGGCCAATCCTTGTGGGCAAGACAGCTATTTGATTGTGTATTCCATCATACAAATTATCTCTGAGAGGTAAGAACCAAGACTTATGGTGGATCGCCTTCTATACGCTGCACTCACGCTACCCTTGGACGGTCCTCAATCACAAGCCTCGGGTCACCTCACTCTGAGAAACATTATATCCTCACAAAGCGGTACGAGAGCGACTCTAGTCAATAGAACGGAGACCAGGTGTTCCCAATTCGCATTCAAACAGCAAGGCGTCGAATGTGCCGTAGTCAACCTCAGTGCTTTTCATGGCTTGGGTTTGAGAGTAAATCTGGCAGTCATTCGGAGAACTAAGAGGGAAAGTTAGTATATGGACACAACTTCGAATCACTGAAGGGATGTAGTCGACGTACCTGTGGTCTTGCTCTGAATCATGATGCCTGTGGCCGACTTGCTTGACAGTTTCAGCTCCAGAGACATGGTTGGCTGCCAGGGTCTGGGATATATCGAGACTAATTTGGTACAGAGGAAATCGCGTGCCGTGCTGCCGCAACTGGAGAGCGGACGGAAATTCAGTATCGTGAGGGAGCCTGCCATGGCAGAGGAAGAAGTCAATGGTCAGAGTGAGCCGCATATAACAAACGGGCTGGCGAAGGAGAACGTCGCCCCAATCGTAGGTGCTGGAAGAGCGCACATCGAGACGCGTTGAGGGCGAAGGTGATGGAGCATGATGCTGTGACATCCTCTTCTCAATTCCCAGTCGTTTCTCAGGTGGTTTTGCGGCATCATCCAACTTGATATGGTTCACGACCGTGGACACAGTCTCAAGGACGGGGTCAGTCCCATCGTACGACATCTTGAACATTTTCATCGAGCGCGTGTACACGTCAAGTCCGGTTTGTTTGGCTTCACTCTGGACATTGGACGTCGGTAACCTCGTGTCCAGCACGTGCAGAAGCAGAGGGAGCGCCGCATAAGCGACCCTGTCGTGGCATCAGTGGATCCTCTGTCTGAAGAAAGAAATGTTGCTTACATGCTGAGCGGCAGGTACTGGACAAGATTGAGCTGCAGGAGCTCTCGCAAATTACTCGTAATGCCCTGAGCGGCAGATTGCAATTTAGTCTTGCACTCGGCGATACCTTTCTGCGGGGAAGGATCCTCGCCCAAAGACGTGGCCATGGCGAGGATGCCGAAATGATAGAGTGCCAATCTTGCGGAACTGCCGATTGTGAGCCCATGCCAGATGCGAGCACTCAACGGGGACGTACTGATAGTATATGTATGTGATGTTGATGTACAGCTTCAGCGATCGGTGAGCGTCATCGTCGCGCACGAGTTTGGTGAAATCTTGCGCCGATCCTTCGTACCAGCTGTCGAGAATCGCCTTGCATTTCTCGATCCGGGCGAGACAGCGGCGCGCATCCAACTCGCTTTCGGGGACAAATGGCACTTTGCGGGGAACCACCAGCATCAGGAGATCCGTGAGGACAAGAGCAAGCTTGCACTGGTGCAGGATGATGCGTACAAGTGCTTGCTGAGTCGCCGCGTCGTAGACCTCTGACCGCCCGATGTCGTTTTCGAAATCGTCGGCAGCGAGAGAAGGAAGGCTGAAGTCAAAATCATGCGAACTGATGACCAGTGGTCGGCGAACACCGAGAGACACCACTCGATCTCGCAGAATGCACGACCACCACAGCCGCTTCAAGATCCGTTTGTGCTGTGGCGACAAATGTCGATCGTGATAGTTGTGTGCCCCAGCTTCTTTGGCGGAATAAATGGCGAGACTCACCCAGTAGGTGTTTGCTCGCATTTTACCCGGCGAAGTGTGATAACTCAGGAGGAGAAGTGCGCGAGCCGTTGTGATATGGTCAGTGACGCCATCATGCTGATACAATTCCTGGCGAGCACGTCAGAATTCATGGACGTTTCCCTTGCAACGGAGCACGTGCCTTGGCTGCCTGATGAAATCGTGGCCGGGCCTCTCGGATACTCCGAAAGCCAAGTTTTCGAACCACCTCAGCGGACACGAACTGCAAGATTGGATCAGCACGTTCCAGGTCATCAAATATTCCGGCCTTCCATCTGACTCACGCTGGAAGACGCGAATAGCATTGCTTGGAGCAAGAGGAGAGAGATTCGACGTCCCTGAGGTGGTCTTCCCGGGCCACGTTGACGATATATTTGCCAGAAATCACCCTCGTCGAGCATGGGGACATTCGGATGAACGTGTAAGAAGTATTGCTGCATGAATTCGTCGAGAATTTCCGGGGTCGGAATGCGGAAGCAGTGTTTCGTCTCCATAAAATTAACGGTTTCCGGCGGCAGTTCGGTCAAGTTGTCCATCTCGAGGAAAGGGTAATAAGAATATATCACATAACCTCCTGATCCTGGAGGGAGTGGTCCAGTCTGTGGTTCGGAGAGGCCGCCCAACCTCCCCGTCACAAAGCTTTCGGTATCGGTGGGATGATCGACACCACTCCCCAAAAGCGCATCCGGAACCTGGTCATCCATGTGTGGGATGTTCACCCAGCCATCTTTCCAGGGCTTGAACGAGTCGTTCGCGCCGTGCCGGCACATCTCATATGACTCTGGGCTGCTCTCATTGGTGCCCAAAGGCATGAGGCCTGAGTGGTCAAAGAAAGGATCGGGGATGGCCCCATCTGCGCCATCACCACTCCAGGCGTCTAGGTCGAAGCCGAGGCTTGATTGTATCTGATCAGCATTCAAGTGATTTATTCCTGGTTCTATCTCGGTCTCGTTTTGGACCGAGGGAGATGGTCGCGCCGCATCGGTCTTCTTTTGGGACGAGTCGGTTGAGTTTTCTTTGGAAACACCACTGCAGGTTGCATGATCGTCAGCCAACCAACACTGCAGGCGGGGACCGGGCGGGCAGTACTCACTATCGTTTCGGTCGAGGTTTGATGGAGCACACCTCTCGGTCCATGGAACAGTTGGTGCATGGTCTACCCCGTCTTGACACATCGCAACGCACTTTTCGAGCCCTGCAAGAAAGACACGCGATTGCCGAGCGTCGTTTTGTGCCCGGGCGTGAAAGGTCTCGAGGGGGATGAGGAGCAGCGTCTTGATAATGGCCGGTGATGGCCGACACTGCAGCCATATCTGTCACCAACTGGCCTGTGAATGATGGGATGGTCTCAGAGAGGTGATTGATCTCGGGTCGCAAAGGCTTGGGGAACTTGCGGGGAGGGCGGGATGGCAAGGCGGAGGGCAAGGTCCACACAGCAGTGGGGACGAATAGTAAGAGGGTTATTAGTGCAGCCAATAGCGAAGGCAAAGATTTGAGGGCACAATTTTATGCCGAGACAGGACAATACCTCCGAGCTGACACGTGTATTGGTGGCCCCTAAGCAACGACAACCGCCGGAGATTATCAGTTGGAGACTGAAGAGTCCCTCTCACTGACACCTCCGATACCTGCACAAGAGGAATGTTGTCGCTGAATACGGGCGAAAGGTTGTCATTTGAAAGATGCAACTTGATCATCCCGAACTTTCTCCACGTTCGGACCCGAGCTGAGCTCCGAGGTATTTTCTGGACCAAGTTCAGGTGGTGCTCCACCACTGGAAATGGATCAGGCCGAACTCGTGACTCAATTTGGTATCCCTGTGATAGCAGTTCTCAAAGTTGCGTGCTCAGAAATGTACAATCATCGTGTGACCCAGAATGCAGGCCAAAGACTGTTCTATTGAGGTTTCGCTCTAATTATACTCTCCCAGCCTTGGTGCATCTAGATCTACAATTTGGAAGCTCCATGCGCATACGGATCGCGCAACAGCCTCCTCAGGATCTTTCCCGAGGGAGATTTCGGAATCGTGTCTGTGAAGATGATCCCTCCGGTCAGCCTCTTATAAGTAGCAAGCCTCTTGTTCATGAAATCTAGGATCGCTTCGGACGTAGCGTCCTTGTTGGCCGGGACAACATGTGCTTGGGGACATTCTTGGCCGTCTCTGAGAGAGTGGTCAGTCAGGTGGATAGAGGATCGGCATCATTGAACTTGTATACCTTGTCACACGAATGACGGCACAATCCTTGACGTGCTCGCATTCGAGGAGGTGGGCTTCGAGTTCGGAAGGGGCCACTTGAAAGCCTTTGACCTTGATCAACTCCTGGGAATCGATTGGTTAGGTTTTTCGCTCCGTTTAGGGCCCGATCTGACTTACCTTCTTCCGGTCCACGATGGTGAACAGACCATCTGGTCTGACTTCAACATAATCCCCAGTTTTCAGCCAGCCATCTTCGGTAAAGGCATCCTTGGTGGCCCCTTCATTGTGCCAGTAGCCCTTGAAGACATTTGGACCTCGAACAAGGGCCTCGCCCACCTGTCCGTAGCCCACGTCATTCATGTCATCATCCACGATTCGTGCTTGCATATTGGCACACAAATACCCCACGCCTGCGCGTGTTTCGTCGACTTGGCCCGGCTCAAACAGGGTGATGGAACAAGTCGCCTCGGTCATACCGTAGCCTTGTCTCACTGTGGCCTTGCTCTTTTCGAACACTCCTTCCAGTTGCAAAGAGGTTTCCTTTGCCAGAGGAGCGGCGCCACATAACAGATACTTGATGCTCGAGACATCGTATTTGGATACCAGAGGACTCTTGATGATCATGACCGCCACCGGTGGTGGAGTCAGGAGCTCTGTGACCTTGAATTTCTCGATGGCCGCCAGCATGGCTTCCAGAGAAAATGCTGGCATGATGACCGTGGTGCAGCCCCTTCGGACATTGGTCACGCAAAACATCATCATGCCCACTAAATCAGGGTCGCGTTAGATATCGCTCATCTCAACGGCAAGGCAGGAACTGACTGGCATGGTACAGGGGCACATAGGCGCAGTAAACGTCCTTCGTTTTATCCACCAGACCCTTAGTCCGTTGTTTTGCCAGGTCGTCGAGGTGAAGGCCCTGTTCGCAATTCATCACCAAATTGTGGTGCGTGATCATGCACGCTTTCGGCGGGCCGGTTGTGCCGCTGCTGAAGTTCAAGGCCGCAACTCTGTGCCGACAGACAGGCAGATCGTCAGCTTCGTCGCCCGACCACGATTCACTCGTCGGGCCCTTACTTTTGACGCGCCTGTTCGAGGTTGTATCGATCCCACTCCAGCACATCTCCGGACACCAAGTCTTTCATAGACCGACATCCCTCGTATTCTCCGTCAAGGATGAAGATGTTCCTTCGGGGTATGTTCAAACTTTGCGTCGCTGCGAGGACGGTTTTCACCCGTGCCAGGTCGGTCAGGATCACTCTTGCAGTGGAAACGCGCAGTTGGTGAGTCAATTCTGCGTGTTCCCAGATTCTCAGTATATTCCTGCTTCGGCTGCCACACGTCCCAGGCGAAAAGAGTCGTCACGAACCTTCAGGCAAATATGCCGGATTGGCGCCGGTAAAGATCCCACCGGCACAGATAACTCCAAAAATGATAGCCGGAAACCAGATCTTCAGTAGTCAGCAATTCTCCTCTCAGAATTTCATTGGCACGCGAGACACACCGAATTTGCCATAGACACCAGGACGACATCGTCATTGCGAATTCCTGCGACGTTTTTCAAACCCCAGCCTAATTTCTTGACGTTGATCTCCAGCTCCGCTTTATTGAGCTTGTGATCAGCATTTTGACTGTTTACGAGCACAGGTCTTTCCGAATACGGTGAAGATTTGTCTGGAATTCAAATTTATCAGTGGGCAGACACGCGTTCGACGAGGCAGCCACTGACCGAAGAGGTAGGAGAGGAGATCCGTGGCAGGAATTTCAATCTTGAATTTAGATTCAAAGACCATTTCGACTGCGACCAGTTACAGCAAAAGAGACGACGCCTTAAGATGCACAACTATTGCCAAAGGGAGACATGTATTGAGGATTTAAGTCCAGAAGGACTTGGTCCCTGAATGAGGCATTGCGGTGTCGCCAACAACCGGGGTATCCGCTCCATTAGCCGCGGCATAAATTTGGGGTGGAATCCAGGAGTTAAATTGCATTCTTGGCGGATGTCATCACCATGCGCTTACGATCGGAGGTGATCTTGAGTGGGATGTGAGCGCTGACGATCTGAGGTAATCTTGGGTGGATGTGAATGAGCCGTCAAATACAATGGAATGCTTATTGAATCCGGCTCGCTATTTCGCGCTACTGACAATATTCCGAAATTCATCTGCCGTCCCTGCGGCGCATCACGAGAGCATCCAGTTACCAGACTAGAACAGGTTTTATACTCCCCCCGTCTTTCATTTCCGCTAATGCTCTCGCGAATTCTTGGGCCTGTCAAATTCAGTATGAGGTGTGTGGAACTTGAGTATAAATGGGGAGAATTACCGGATAATACTTGATGAGCTTGTCGATTGGGAAGCGGCCCGCCCGATACCGTTTAATCATCTCCGGGATATACTAGATCGAGTTAGAGTCATATAATCAGGCTGGGTATTCTTGTACCTCTGCCGGTGTGACGTCTCCTTCGATGCAACCTCTCAAGATCTTCCCTGTCTGATTTGATTTAGCGACCACACATCGTTGTTACCACGTTGACGCACTTGCATAAAAGATACCAGATGAACACCGAGTTGTGCGTCCAATGGTGGCACTCCCAGGATAATCATCTGGCCCCGGTTGGCCGTCATGGCCAGTCCCGCCTCGATGACTTTCATGTTGCCCGTCGTGTCGATCGTGATACTGGAGCCCACTCCTTTGGTGATGGATTTTACTTGAGAAATGAGGTCTGCACCATCAGAGGTGTCAATAATGTGCGTGGCGCCGAGTTCGAGTGCCAGCTGGAGCCTTTCCTTCACCCGGTCGACGGCAATGATGGTATGGCAATTATTGAACTTCGCACCCTGATGACATGAGTAGAGGGACAAGGGGAAGGGAGCCAATCTTACCGCAATCGAGGTGAAGCCGACGCCGCCAATGCCCATGACGACGACGGTATCGTTGGGGCCTGCCTTGGCCAGGACATCGACGGCGCCCATTCCTGTCTGAAATCCACAACCCAAAGGTGCGAAAAGCTTCAATTCTGCCTCGTCATGGATCAGTGACGTTACATTGACGACCGAAGACTGTCTGGCAATGGTGTAGCTCGCCAAGCTCGACTGGCCGAAGAATAGTCCACCTAATTTCTGTTCTTTCGTGGAGACAAAGGTGTCCGCGTCTAATTGATAATTGTCCGCCATGAAGGATTCGCAATATGACGGATGATGTTCGACACAGTCTCGACATGTCGTACAAGAGGAGAACGATAATAAAACAGCATCGCCAGGCTTGGCCACGTCGACTTTGTTTCCCACCCGCTCAACATATCCCGCACCTGGAGTATATCAGTATGTGTCGTAGCGCGGTCGATCTTGCAACCACCTACCTTCATGGCCAAGGACCTTTGGGTATGTGGTGAATGGTGATGGCGCTGATGCAAATACAAGATCCGTATGGCAGACTCCCGTGGCGACGATTCGAACCACGAGCTCGTCATCTTTCAAGTCGCGCAACGAGACTTTCTCCCATCTCAGGTCAATTTGACCATCCGTCGGTTCGTACGAGACAATCGCCTGGGCCGAGATTGGCTGTTCGAGCTGAGACATGTTGAGAAGATGGGCCGTGTTCGTGTGTGGGGATTCAAGGTCTAAAGCTGCATCTTCAAAAGCGCCCTCGAGGTTTTTGAGCAGTCCACCCGCCCGGGGCCTTCCCAAGACAATACCAGCGACACGGCTCCGGGGCTAAACCCAAGGGTGCCCTAATTGCCTCTCCCATTTCCTTCATCCGCGGTAAAAATGCGGAGCAGAAAGTCTAACACTGACCTCGGCACCCCACACCCCGCAACCACTCACCGTTTCTACATTCGGTATTCTCAACGGCAAGACGAAGCAACGAGGCTCTCGATGTCCTTCAGTGAACCTTGCTATATCAGCTGACGACATTGCTTACACAGTGACGTGTCTGAGAACATGCGAGGTTGAAAGATGTTCTTGCGGGGGGAGAACGTCGACAACGGCGACACTGGTCAGCGCTGTTGATCTACCACTCTCGAAGGGGTCATTGTGACTACAACCGATAACTTCGAAGAAAAGGAATATTATTGCCAACATGTTGACTTCTACATCAGGCGCCGGTGGTTGCCGCGCCAGGTTTTCTTCATCTCGGTGGTGGACTGATCAAAGTCGCCTTGATGCAACCCAATAGATTCTCTCGATTCTACCTAGGATCGGCGAATCCCCAAGGCCATCCTTGATCTTACCGTACTCGACATTCAGTCAGGTGATATCAAGGCCGCCCGGTGTAACTATCTCTTCTGGTCAGACGAAGATGACATCAAGTGCACAAAAAGGACCGATATGCATCGGATCATCAATCTGACGTGGACGGTACTAGCCGGATGGAAGATGCTCAACAGCGACCATTCAACCACCATCAGGAAAATGAGATATAGTGAGAGTCCATTTCCGTGTATGATATTTATCCGTCTATACTAAGCTTGAGAGTAACTGCGTACCTTGGACGGATTGCCATTTTAGCCAACGCATGCATTGGCATTCTCCCTTAATACTCCCGTTCCACCTACAAGGATGTCCGGCAGAGGTCGAACTAGACTTCCATGACCATCTGCCTGTTGTTCTCGTCACGCCATCCGAGAGACCTATTGCCGCGGAATGGCCAATGATTGGCTACATTCACCCTCGGGCCAAATTATAACCCCGGCATAAATCTTTAGCATGGCGCCAAACCCAAACAAGATTAGAATCCTGCCCACATCAGCCACCTCCGCACATTCCGCCGGCGGAGCCCCGGTTTCTTGTTATACTTATGGCGACAAGATATATGGCAGAGACCTTGTGCTTCCCCTTCATTATTTACCATTCTCCTCTCTGTTTGGGCTGCTCATTGTGCATCTTGCTGGCAGCATGGCTCCCCATCTAACCCTTCAAGACATCGTTGTCTATTCGGCCTTGGTCGGTGTGGCTTCTCATCTTGGATACTTCATTCGTGGCGAGCATCATCTGGAAGGGCTGACCCTCCTTTTGCTTGCTCTGATCTCGCCGGCCGCAGTTTTCGTGGCGGCACAAAATTTTCTCGAGATTGGAAGCGGGGAAGCAGCCAAGGTCACCATCGCTGCCCTGCTGAGTTATTATGGCGCCCTCTTCACAGACATTGTCATTTATCGGTTACTATTCCACCGCTTGAGAAGATTCCCCGGACCACCACTGTTAAAGATTACAAAGCTGTACCACATGGCTCTGATTGCTAAACGGAAGAACAATTGGGTAGTGCGAGATGCATGGCATAGAAAGTATGGCGACGTCGTCAGGGTTGGTAAGAAAAAAGTGCCCAAGGTTCCGCGAAGCTCTTTGATGACCAGTGATGCCAGGCCCTGCGGAGCTCTCGATCATTATACCAGAGGCGGTCCCCATTATCTTGGGTCCGGGTTCAAAGTGTACGAAATCAGATTGGTATGATCTGGCCAAGCCCATCGACTCAATGCACACTATTCGCAACAAGCAAATCCATGACGCACGGAGAAGAATATGGGACCAGGGTTTCAATGCCAGAGGTATTCAGTGCCCTTTTATCCCAATGCCGTTCTTCTGATCGAATTTTCAGCACTGCGAAGCTACGAGAATCGAATCTTGAAATACAGCGGACAGCTCGTCGACGCGATATCCCGTCAACCCGGCAAGCCTCTAGATCTCACCAAATGGTTCAACTACTATTCATTCGATGTAATGGGCGACCTGGCATTCGGCAAATCTTTCGATATGCTCAACACGGGCAAAGAACATGCCTTCCTTAAGCTTGTCCACAAAGGCCAATCACCTGTGGGCGTTTTCACCCCTGTCCCGTGGGCCGCTCTCATCCTGAAAGACCTACCATTCGCCATGCAGACTTTCCACAAGTTTCTCACTTGGTGCGAGCTTCTAGTCGAGGAGCGGAAAAAGGTCTGTGATTCATAAATGGCTTCAATGTGACGGTCGTGCTGAATGTTGTTAGATTCACGTGGCCGAACCGGATGTCATGTCATACATCATTGACTCTGCCAACAAAGCCCAAAACCCCAAAGAAGCCCGGAACTGGCTTCAAGCCGACTCGAGGTTGATCGTCGTTGCTGGAAGGTAAGCGTGCTCGCTCTGACCATCCAGCACCAATCTCTGACCGATTGTTTCAGTGACACCACGGCGGCGACCCTGACAAATGCATTCTACTACATAACCAAAAACCCAGTACATATAAAGCGACTTCGAGAAGAACTGGACCCCCTCCGGTTAGCCAATGGCACTTTCAACTTCAAGGACCTCCAAGGCGCTGCACATCTCAACGCAATCATCAACGAGACCCTGCGGCTTCAACCCCCAGTGCCTGCGGGCTTATATCGCAAGACCCCCCCGGAAGGGATCAACATCAATGGTCTCCACATCCCGGGAGACATTAACGTTAGCGTGCCTTCATACACCCTGAGCCGCTGTGAGTCAATTTCTCCCACGTACCAAGCCCCGCAGCGCTGACACTTTAATCTTGTAGCCGAAGTTGTTTTTGAGAAAGCAGAAGAATTCATACCTGAGCGGTGGACTGTGAAGCCTGAGATGGTCAAGCACAAAGAAGCCTTTGCGCCTTTCTCAATCGGTCTGCCTCCCTCCTTTGCGAAGCATCAGACGAAAGCTAATATCTCCCTCAGGGCCATACTCATGTATCGGCAAGCAACTAGCTCTCATGGAGATTCGAGATGTAATGGCGCAACTCATCACCAAGTTCAATGTCGAGCAGGCACCGGGCTATAACACTTCTCCGGAGGCAGGAATGGAAGATATATTTACCGTTGTACTGGGGAATATGGATGCCGTTTTCACGCCGAGGGAGGGCGTGACAGCGTAGCTCCATTCATTTTGATGACCCCATGTTGAGAGGACATTCGCTTAGCGAAATCACCTGGTGGGGGGGACGCAATCGATCATAGATCATGAAATTGCAGATGGCGGTCGTTGGATCTCATGTGGCAATGACTCTACACTTCAGATCTTGTCCTTCGCTGAGTATGCGTGGAAGTGCCGTGCAAGGTCAATCATATCACCGGTGATGACCACAGCGAGGATCAAGCCTTTTGCCGTCTATATTGTATCTGTACAGCTGGTAACAGAGATCAAGTTTAGTCAAGCCAGGACATAACAGCAAAGTCATCAGCTGCCATATTACCTGCCTCACCGTCAACAAATGCTATCACCTCCGCCTGTACAGGTAACCAGATTCATCCTGCAGAGCAGAACGTCAACTTGCTCGAGGGGTTACCGATCTGAGCGCGATTCAGGATGTTTAAGATTATTCAGAGGAGCAGGGCATAAACTGCCCTGGTTAATGCTCTAATCAGTCCGCCATTTATCACAGGCACAACGTGACAACATGTAGGAATAGTCCTGCTCCTCATCCTAGATTCTGAAACATACAGTGTTCTCCACCTCAAAGCTCATGCTCTAGTGCCAACATCAATCCGGAGGACTCATCTAAAGTTTGGAAGTGCCCACGGGTTGATACAACTTCCGAGACCTCTCGATCGTCTCGATCGCCTCTGCTTCAATTCTCAACAAGAGATCCGCGCACGTCGGGATATCATGGATCAGGCCAATAACCTGACCTGCCGTCCACACGCCAAAGTCCTTGTCGCCGTTGAGAAAGACTTGTCGACCACGCTGCCCAGACACGTACGGGGCCACCTCTTCAAATTTGCCCGTAGGACTTGCTTTTTCGATCTTTATGGCCTCCTCGGTAACTTTGTTTTTGAATAATCGCGATGTGTTTCGCCACCGTCTCAATAGAAGCTGCGTGTCATTCTCTGTCGCATCGACGATTGCCTGCTTAATGTTGAGATGGACTGGTGCTTCCACCGTGCACAGAAACCGCGTTCCCATGTTGACGCCTTCGGCGCCGAGAGCCAGAGCGGCCGCAAGCCCGTAGCCGTCAGCAAAGCCGCCTGAGGCAATAAACGGGACGTTTAGAGATTGCCTTGCTCTGGACAGGAGAATCAAATTCGTGACATCTGATTCACCAACGTGACCGGCGCATTCAAACCCGTCGATGCTCAGGAAGTCGGCACCAAGCTTCACAGCCGACTGTGCGTGTCGAATCGCGGTGCACTTATGGAGGATTAAGATGCCAGCCGCTTTCAGCATCTTGATCACTGGTCCAGGAGAGTTCCCAGCTGTCTCCACGGCCTTGATTCCCTCGTCTATGCACACCTGCGCGTACTCGGTGTACGGTGGGGCGTTCAGGCTGGGGAGGAGGGTGATGTTGACGCCAAATGGATTCTTTGTCAAGCTCTTGCATTTGCGGATTTCCTTGCGCAGATCTTCAGGTGTCGGTTGGGTTAGTGCTGTGAGCTGGGTAAAGATGAGTATTATTGCTGATCAGCGGGATTGACACGTCTTGAACCTACAATACCGAATCCGCCTGCGTTTGACACAGCGGAAGCCATCTCAGCATATCCGACCCATTGCATTCCACCTTGGATCACCGGTACTGTCCAGGTCAGAGATCATTCTCGCAGGGGCCAGATGTTGGTCCCACACCTTTTATGCCGAGTCGGCGTGTGAGCTCAGTATTGAATGGCATCTCCGGGGCGCCTCTGCACAAACCAACAAAGCCGGAAAGGAAAATGTCGAAAAGCTAGATGGCGAGATGAGAAATGTCAGCAGAAGGCTTCATATAGTCCAGCATGCACATGTAAATGCCACCGCTGGGGCCCGCCTTCAACCGCTGGAGCAAGCTATTGGCCCCCTAGAGCCGGCACCCTCGGCATAGGTTTTGGACTGCTCGGTAACTTTTCAGCCCTCTTGTCTTGGCAGGGACAAGCCAGGTTACGTTTTGTGATAAATGCATGATCCAACCAGCACCTATATTGATGAACCAAGCACGAGGAGATGGTTGATTCATACTATCGATGATGGTGTTGTAGGTGGTGTTGTAGGTGTGCCGGAGGCCAAGCCCTCATGAAGTGAAGAAGACTGCCTGTGTTCCCAACATATATTACTCCTCCACGCAGCACTTTGTTTCTTACCCGTCAGTCGCGGCGGAGGGACACGGATTGGACATATCAGCAGACCAGCTCGCAAATGACGTCGGTCAATAGGTCAATTTGATGCCCATTTCTTTGCCGGTATAAATGGTGATCTCGGATGCCGGCCCTCCCACAACCCAAATTTTCCGTCACATTTAACTCTCACTGAAAGAACTGAGCTTGGCGGAAGCATATCCGACAACAACAGCTTCCTCGCTGCCCACATGGTCTCCATATTCACTGCTTTCCAAGGGTTGTCACAACCTGCTCGCTTCATCTGATTCCTCAGACCGCCCAGCCTCATCTCTGGCCGTTCGTTCCTCAAAGTAGCGGAACCAAATCTTTCCTTCAACCGCCTTGCTCTATCACTCTTACAACCGCCGCTGTATGCTTCTCTTGGGTAGACAATCAGAGTCCGATATTGCTTGCTTCATCAGCCGCCAATACCTCGTCAGGCAACTCATCTCCAACCTTTCGCGGTCGTTGTCCAACCGACCGAAGGACCAGCTCATCCATCGGCTTCGGTACCAGGATAAGCTCGTTTGAATTGGGAAAGAAACTCATACAGCTGACGGGACCACGGGCCAACTCTGGCACGTGATAGGTTCGGCATTGGCATGCTTCCCCACGTTCTCCCGCCGTGGGGGGCGGAGCCCCTGACACACTTTGGACCATTTGCCGAATGACTCGGTACAAAGAAGCGCGGGCCACTTGGCAATCGGCCAACAGGGATTGAACGGGACTGGACGGAGAATCCAGACGCAGCGCTAAATTCAAGTGCTCCAACCCGGAGTATGCCAGAGTGGTGATTTCTCGGCCTAGATGGTCAAAAAAGTTCTGGTCCTACTTTTGTGGCTAAATGGCATGCAGAGAGACATAAACAACACCGAAGATTACTAACGATATGTACAGTCAAGCCAAAGGCGACGCTTGTCACTTTTCTCCCACTTGATGCTTCTGCCTCCCAGTTCACCAGGATGGATGAGGACGTGCGCAGCTCCGACCTCAGTCTTGAGACCTCGGCTATGTCAACAGACGACACCCCTTCACCTGATACGGGTGATTTTTTACAGCATGACACAAATATCGAATGGACACATGAGACCAAACACGGTCTTGACACCGACTCTCCGCAGCAAGTATCTTTCGACGGCGACCAGGCCATGGAAGTCGAGAACTTGCTTCTCCACTCCGGTAAGTTGATTCAGTAATGGTCGACCAACATCGTGCGTTCTAATAACGGCAGCCGGTTTTGACGTCCTGCCGAGGTCCTTTAAGCTTATGGGCTTGTTGATGAGCGAACACGAAACGACGGAAGACCTCTCCGAAGTAAGTCGACCTCCTTTTGGGAGGCTGGTCAGGCGAACGAGGCCTAACCTCACATTTGCACAGGCCCCACGCATTGTCCTGCCGCCAGCTTTACAGTTGCAACTCATTCGGCTCTATTTTCAGACTGTCCACATCCTGTGTCCGGCCCTGAATGAGATGGAGGTCTACGACTGTTATCGCCAGAAGGACGAGGGAGCCCATTCCGTCACTCCCCAGGAGCTGGTTTTCCAGGCAATCCTCTTTTCTGCTTTCCCGTATCTAAGCGACGAGCAGCTGGTACAAAGTCCATTTTCATCGATTGCGAGCGGACAAAAAGCTTTATTTCATCTCGTCCGCAACATGTACCACCAATTGGAGCACCGTCACCAGGGTGATATTGCACTGGTGCAGACTGCGCTGCTGCTTAGCCATTGGAGCCCTTACGACGCTTCCGAGGAGGTGAACGTTTTCTGGGCTGACGAGGCTTTCCATCATGCCACACTTGGAAGGCTCCACGAAGGCAGGACACCTCGTGACCTCGTGGTGTGGTGGTGTTGCATGGTTCGAAATCGACTCCTCGCTTTGGGAATTCGTCGTCCTTACACCCTCAGACGATACAAGCCAGTGCGCATGCTCACGATCGTCGACCTCAGTGGCAAGAAGCCGTCGTTTCGCTCATCGCTGAGCAGAGCGAGAATATATGCGGCAGAGATCTTCATCAGCCTGTGCAAGCTGTCGATCGTCATCAACGAAGTCGTCCTCCTCAAGCATCACGCCTCTCGCTGGGATGAGTGGCGCGCCAATGAAGGCTTTCTCGACTCAGCGGACCGACATCTGGACCGCATCGCTTCAATTGACCGGATGCTTTCTCTCTGGAATACCAGCTTTGAGCAGACCATCGCCCAATTTGACGAGTCTTTCATGTCGAGATATTTTCAGGTGTCGCTTCACACCCTCCGTATTATTTCAACGTAGGTCTCGCCGTGACTCTCCGCCGGCTGCCGACGTGCACTAATCGGGAGGTACAGGTCTACAAAAGCTTGTTTATACGAACAATATGTAGGATTCAGGCACCAGAATAGTTCCATGTCATGGTTGTTGAACACGGTGGCCGTCAGCAAGGTCAAGGAGGCATCCTTCGATACTGCCGTTCAGGTCGGGCGTCTCCTCGCAGATTGCATGATTGAAGACGTCCCACTCGCATTGTTTGTTGAATCTCCATGTGGTAGGTCGCGCGCTGACGAGTGCAACAGAATGGCCTGGGTCATTTTCCCCATCGCTGTCTATTCGGTGTGCTTAAACAGACAGTCGACCAGTCTTCCTTGGAAAAACCTGTCGCCACATGGACACTTGATCAAGTTGATTCGAGGCATGAAACATCGCTTTCAGGGCGTGCAATATGTCTCAGAAGTCGTCAAAAGGATTGTGGACAATATTGAGACGGCAGCGCCTGAATGGACGCAAGACGCGTATGGCCCTTGCCCGTGATCAGTGCTACGGTGATGTTGGCTGACGAAATTTAGCCCCGAGGTGATTGAGACGGAGTTACTGGTACGCACTTCCAGAATGATCCACTCTAGCTTAGGACAAGGAGTCCTCGTCCAATCCTAGAAGAATGCCGGCCGATTGGATAGAAATTCAGGACACCACGGTATCGGTGTTCAACTTCAATATTCTCTCCCCTGGCGGTCTTGACGTAAGAAATATCGGGATATCAGGACGGCCGCGGTCGGGTCTGCAATTTGCCTGTGTAATTGACGTGGACTCAACACTTGGGAGACTGAGATTTCCTGTCTGCTATTCCGGCCGCTGTGTTACAGACAGGCTGACGAGAGCAAAGGGAGCATATAGGCATGATTTCAATTCAAACTAATCTCTAACCAGAAGAGGGTCGTTCTATATACACCGCTAGTGCTGCTTCTTAGCTTCAGCCTCGTGATCCGTACAGAGGCAGGCAGGCCACAGGTCGAACGAGCATTCAACAATGCACTCTGGTTGGTCCAGGAGACGGATCCTACTGTCCCCATCTCATGGCTTGCGTGGTCCAAAATGTCAACGACCTGAAAGCAGCAGGAATGAAGACTCGGCATGGATATAAAAATTTATGGTAGTGAACCCACAGAATAGATGCTCGAATGACGGAGAACTGCCCATTGTCGGCACAACCTGTTTTGGGTAACTTTACAAGCACAGCCAATAGTGACGTGAGATTGCGGACGCTGTGGATGCAGCCGTTGTCAATGCCGACAAGGCAGAAATCCGAGGTCCTATTCACGACGGGGCACACATTGGTAGAAAGCATCTTCAATGCACAAGAATGAAAGGATCTTGGTAGACGAGTGCAGGCTTCAACTTCGCTCAGTCCGACGCCTGGACCTCAACCGGGTCCCGAACCCGAGCCAACCGATTCCGGCCTGTCGGAAAACGGGTTCAATCACCCGGATGTATCTGTGCATGCGTCTGACAAATGCAGGCGGAATTCAAGTACAAAGCTGTCGCTGCGGGCAAGACGATTGGCACTACACAATTGTGACTCTCAGCAGCTGCCACCTCTCAACATCTCACGAGGTTACCGTCAATCTGCACGGGTGCGTTGAAGCGGCTCGGAGCCAAATGCTCGGGTAGGTAGTCCCGAGCCCGAGCTGGAGAATCCAACCATCGGGTTGAGAGTAGAAGTACTGTAACTGCTCCTGTAATCGATGACTCTCATGAATTCAGTCTTGACTTCCTCTCCCTTTCGCTCATACCATTTTCCATTCTCGAACCGTGACCGATTACCGTCCCTTTGATTGCAGCATCCAGATCATGGCGACCACCCAGTCCTCGTCCCCTTGGCCAGAGAACCCCATCCCCGAGCCTGTCAAAGCACTCATACTCGGGTTCTATTCCATTGTCGATGTAAAGTCGGACAACGAGGGTGTCCAGCTCGCCGACAAGATCTTCGCCGATCAAGGGGTCATGAAGAACGGGGCCAAAGTATCCAAGGGCCGAGATGGTCAGCTTGCCCGTGTTTGCGATCTGACATGAACTTCTTCCTCTTATGCGTTCACTTCCATCGTTGATTTCATTGGTCCTTCTTCCATCCTATCTCCGTCCTCACTTCTGACTAATGAACAGAAATCATTGCCTCCCGCCGTAGTACATGGGAGATCTTTGCCTCCCGCAAACACACAGTGTTGAGGGTCTATACACGAAGCAGCGCTGCCGACGACATTCTTCTGCTTGGTCACCTTGAAGCAAGCTTTCAGAATGGGAATTCAGCGGCCGGTGAGTTCTGTGCACGAATCGTGGTGGAAGGGGCCGAGACAGAGAATCCGAAGATGAGCTTGTATGAAGTTTGGGCGGTGAGTGTTTTTCGATATTTGAGCATTGCCAGTTTTTCCCGCTGTGAAGCGGCGGCGAGCAGGGCCGCCGTCCGGACACTCCCTTCGGCGCACAGACTGACGAAGACTGACAGGATCATACACCCTTCGCGACCGCAATCAAAGGGTGATCAAATAACGCCGAGGGCGGAGGAAGTTCCAAGCTCTCATGATGGACGTGCGAGCTGCGATGCTGGGAGTGACCATGAAGTCGCTTCCAAGGCTTTGCTGCGTGTCGTCGCGGTTCCAAGCATACCTTGAAACAGGAAAATGTTTATTGTTCGGCTTCAGCTGAGAAGAAGCCGATTCCCGAGCCTGGTCAAGGTCGGACCGTTTCCATCGTAGTCAGATCTTCAGCGAACCGAGCATCTGCAGCGCGCCGAGGTATATTCAGGATGACCAATCCAGCACTACTACATCGCGTAGTGCGCTTCGATGACGGCTTTTGCCGCAGCAACTGCTGCGAGCAGAAGCACCTCTCTCCGCGCCAGCAGCGGCTTCGGGTCCCGACCAGTAGGCTTGCACCTGGGTCTCAGGTCAAGGCCAGGTCGATGTGTGACCATCGCTTTGAACATCAGCTTGAGCAATAGATGGTGCTTTCCACTCGCTCGCCACTTGGTAAGCTCTCATTGACGCTCTCTCCTCCGACAGATGCCGTCGCTGCCAATGACCAGACATGGTCATCATCATCGTCAGTGTCCTCCCCCGCCAAAGTCCAGCATGTCAACCAGCGATCGCGGCACTGTGACGTTGGCAGAGTTCACGGAATTGAGGTCGATCGGTCGCTGAACGTCTTCGCTACATGGTGAAACCCACGCTCCGAGGGGTGCTGAACCTGGTCGTGATCCATTCTCGCGGCGTTTGTATCGCGTTGTCGTGGCCTTGGTCATTAGATGCGGTCCATGACTGAAGCCAGTCGTCATCAATTTGGTCAGGAGGTATTGTTAGCGATGAAGTCAATTCGTGATGAAACGCCTTTTGGGGAGTATCATCAGACGGTGCACTGTTGTTAAGCTGAAAGTTGACGTTTTGATGTTGATTTGGTGAACGAGGACTGGCGACATCTGGCCGCACCGGTGCTGAAGCAGAATCCTGATTTCCGACATCTGAGGTCGCGCTGCCGACGTCAATGGACGCTGTCTTCTCGGATATTTCTCCCAGACGCGGTCCTGCATGATCCATGGTCAGTTTAACTCATCGACAGAAGCACGGTTCCTGTCAACAGACGTACCTGAGGAAATCTGAGCATTCGCCCGTGCTCTGTCCACCATGTATCGAGCTTGTCGAACGAATTCTCCAGTCTTTGTGAAGGCGGCCACGCCCGAGGTGACAAATTCGAGTCGACCAAAGAAGCCGATGATGACCTCCATCAAGGCGATGTCATTGTTGGCGGTCCACTCCAGTGGATTGCACACGACATGCATAAATATGGTCACCAAGGCAGTCATGGGATGGTAGAAGAGAAGCCTGACATTGTCAGCAGATGGCCAGAACTCAACCAATGACGAACAGGAGGACAGCGAGAGACACCTACCAGCCCGGTGTATAGCTCTCGATGTCGAGATATTTTGTCAAGAGAATCATGGACCGGGCCGCTTCAAGCGGTGTGACGGCGGTGTTCAGGTCTAAGGGTTTGAGGCTGGACATATTCTCACCACCAGCACTATCACCACTGCCGCTGCTGGGGGCGAACAAAGAGGTGAACCTTCGGTGGATGGCGCAGACGGCATAATTGTAGTCGAAATGTAACACGAGGGCCTGGATGAGAGGCAGATCTTCCGGCAGCCGTGAAGGCAGAAAGGCCTGTCCCGGCCGGATCTCTGGCGGAATCGCTTCTCGCCATTTCTCGAGATCATTCGACACCTCTTTGGCCCTGACCAGCAGCTTGCTGCACGGCTGACTGAGACCATTGGCTGAGTACAACATTTTCGAGATCTTGCCGCACAATCGGGCGAAGCATGTCAGACTCAAAAAGAAGTCGAAGGGGGGTTGCTGCCCGTCCGCCGTGCTGGAACGGCCCGCCTTGAGTCGAGAAGGTTGCCGGACCCTCACGCCGCGTGGAAACGAGCAGCTAATCTCTTCGTCACTGATGACGGCCGGACGACCACAACGGAGAGCGATGGTCCGATCGAGGCAGTATATGGACCAGAACAACCGATTACGCTCGCGCATCTCACCGCTGCTGAGGTTCCACTCCCGCCGGGGCTGTCTGTGGAGTGCCAGGCTCTGCGCCAGTCGTGCGGCAATGGATGACAGTGTATACTCCAACCTCTGCGGGCTCGACATGCCTTGCGCATAGATGGCCATGACGGTAAATGCCTGCACCGCCGTGAGATTGGTCGACCTGTGAATCAGCTCGACTTCGTAGTCCAGCGCGTTTTGGAAGAAACCCCAGGCCTCGTGACCGGAATGTTGAAACGCTTCGGCCGTCTCGGCGGATAAGACCGCACGACAGCCTGAGGCAAGGACCGCGTTGAGCAGCGCATACCACGAAGGGTCAAACTGAGTGGGATCGGAGACGAAGGTGTCGAATTGGGCCTCGAATATCTCTCGGTCGAGGACGGGAAAAATGCACTGAACAAAGTCGAAATAGGCATGTACGTATGCTCTCATCACGTCGACCGGCGGCAGCGACTTCTGCACTTTGTCGTGGCCAGTGCGACGCCATGGGTCCGATGGCATGCATTTTGGGACTCGGAGATGATTCAGCACGCTGTTTCGGAGATCCTTGAGTATGGCCCAAAGAGTTTCAGAGCCTCCCACGTTGTCACGAAGCCAGGCCAAGCCGACGTCAGAAAGAAGAGAGATGCCGGATGACGGTCCGGTGTACTCATCTCCATCGGCAGTCCTCATCCACACCGCGGCATTGCGATCTCTGGGCGGTCGAGAGTCTCGCCCCGACAGAATTTCATCCAAGAGGTCGTCCGGGGCCGAATGGGGCCGCACAGGTCCGCCATCGTCTGCCTCTTGAGTCGTGCTGACGCTGCGAAGACTCGGGACGATGGCTCCTGCGGACGAAACTTCAGCGGTATGAGCCTGGCTGCCGAAGACCCTCTCCTCCAGCGACGCTGATGGCGCTCTCGGAGGAGAGCCTTGCTGAGTGCTTCCGAGACCATCGTCTATCACCTGGTGGTAGGCCGGCCAGTTTTCAATCCCTGAATGCACCGTGCTGAACACGGCATTCGCGCTGTCGGGGTCGAGATCGGTGATTAAACCATTTTGCATACTTTGGAAAAGGCGTTCCATGCGATGGAGTCTGTCTTCGATCTCCGGCCCACTCAGCTTCCGGCGCTTCTGTCGCTCGCCAACGTAAAAACATGGCACCGAGTGAAGGACACAATTCTTGCACCTCGGTCTCGACCGGTCACATTTAATCTTTCTCGCCCGGCACTTTTCGCAGGCCATTCTGCTGCTCTGATAAGGCCGTCAGCTATGGCACCAACAGGCAACGCTTTGGAAGGCGGAAAGTCACGGATTGAGTTGGTGATCGACAGCGGAGAACCTCGGATTAGTACTGTCCGCGGAACCTAGTTCCAGCACCAGGGCGCGGCAGAGGAGACGAGCGGCAGATGCTTGGACACACAGACAAATACTGTCGATATGCCGATTGCGACCTCCAGTGGAGCACTCTTGTACATTCGAGTGCGAATAACCAAGCAATGAAATCATCCTCTGCGGAGTGTGAAGCGTGGAAGGGAGAATAAAAGTGTGGAGAGAGAAGGCGGGGTCTCCGACGCCAAGAAATTCCAGCCGGGGATGCTAGCAACCGGCCCAGTGAAAGTGTGCTGTCCGAGCGCAGCTTGACTGGATGCCACCCTGTTGCAGGTGGCAACAATGGCAGTGCCGCAGGCAGCCCATCAATCCTTTTGGCCAAAGCAAATCGCAGGTATACCACAGGGAAATCGAGGCTGAAGATGAGGTCAAGGATATAATTTCCCCCACAACTACAACATTGCCCGTCCAGAGTCGACGACCGACATCTGCTGGTCATCAACCAGTCCCGGATGAGTGCTTGAGGTACGGCTATCATACAACGACCAATCTGGCCCTCGACGGGGGTTTCCCAGTTAGAACGGGATGTCCAGCCTCTTCCCGCCCTCTGGCCGTTTCATGAGGGACTTCTCATCTTCTCCTGCTTCGAGCCGTTTAATGAGATCTTCAGGGTCAAAATCAACGCCGATAGGGTTCTCGGAGAATGCTTTCGATTGCATAAATTCATTGGCGTCGTCGTTGTTGTCGAAATTGTCGACTTGCGTCTCAATCTCGTTGCCATCGGGGTCTCTGTAGTATATGCTCGTCGTAGGTCCATGATTGACGGACCAGAAAGGGAGAATGCCGTTCGCCTTTCTTTGACGATATGCCAAAGCCAGGTCGTGAAGGCTATCGAATGTGAAGGCGATGTGGGCGAGCCCCGCCGATTCGGGAACTCTCTTCCCAGTCCCCGGAAAGATTCCAACGGCCAGTCTGTGGTGCTCGTCATCGTATGTGAGGAAGGATAGGAAATCGTTTTCATAGCTGGCCTCTGCGTTCAGGAATATCTTGTAGTACTGGACCATCTCTTTGTAGTTCTCGGCGTTCGTCTTCAAGACCACATGAGCCAGTTGCGTCGGTCTAATCACCGTCTTGCCGGGGTTGTTGAAAGTGGTGACGGCCATGGTGATTGATCAGTCAACGGAGAATGAGCCGGAGAGTAAAGCCCGGATCGAGTTGTAAAGAACCACGACCTTCAAGAAAGATGACTATCGGCGAGTAGTAGTCTCAGTGTCCTCGATCCACACAACGCTGACGTTCATCAGTTTAAGAAGATCAGATCCGCCGCCGCGGACGAAATGGACGGGGCTGATGTATATGTCATTCCCCTCTTCTGCGCTCGGGCTGGTGAGTCCGAAGCCGGCACTCCGAAACTCTGGGCCAATCGGAAAGCTCACTAACGCCGAACTCCCAGACGGGCTATTCGGTTGAACTTCGACAGAACTTGATGTAATCAATTCGGACACCAGAGACACGCCTGACCTGGTCCGGCTTCTCCTGCACCGGGCTCTCAACCCAGCAGGTTCCATCTCCGAGCTTGAACGGGCAAATTTTTCAACATGCTTTGTAAAATGCAATCTGGAGGCAAGCGGGAAGGTTCCGTGATAGCAATCGCCGGAGGAAGCTATGGCGTCAATCTTGCAATCTTGGTGTCAGCCATCGGGATTGAGAATTGGGTCGTTCGAGACCCTTCTTAGCAACCTTCCTTGTGCCGAAAGCGCCTCTCCTCACCGACCAACGCGAGCACGGCGGACTGGCAGAAGCGATTCGTGCTAGGATGTCCATTCATAATATGAGAGGATCGGCTGGGATCGTTAGTGTCGTTGCGGCGACCTGCATGATCGCTCTCTCGTCTCATCTCGGGAGCACACTTCGGCGAGGTGACGAGAATATCGGCGTGTGAATGTTACAAGGTCATTCGTTTGTGAACACCTCCTTTCCTTCTGTCGTTGTATCAGATACTTGTGGTATTCCACAATCACACTTGAGGGCAGAGGTCTCTTGGAGCCGACTGTGGATCAGAGCTGAACTGATCTTTCCAAATATGGCCGATCAGAGCAATCCGACTCGAGCCATCTTCGGCCACAGAGCGGTCGGTTTGAGGACATCAGCAAGGATGTGTCATCAGTGTGCGAGTCGCGTTGGCCAGACCAAAGAATGCAGTGCGCAAGGTCTGGTCAGAGTGGACAGAGAAAATGCCAAGATGAGGACCCGGGAGAAGGTCTTCAATAACTTTGGTGCTGATCGACCCGCGCCCTGGATATCATGGCATTGCGTTTAGCTTATAGATGAGATATGTGTCACAGATCAAGCATTGATTCCCTTTCACCAACCCGAGGACAAAAATATATTCCACTTAACCTGGTACCCTTGTTCAAGTGGGCCGGACGTGGGGCACTGCCCAGGGGAGTGGAAACTGCCATTTGGATTCCTAGTGACTGACACCAAACGGTTTGGTCAGAGACACTCCTCCTAGCTTCAGCGGCTCCGAAACCGCCCGATCTTGTGCCTGAAATCAGTCACCGGCCCTGGATTACAGGAGAGGCAGGTCTTTACCGGCAGCAATGCTATCTAGATGATCCCGCCCACACCGCCTCTCCATGCTTGGCCCAAGACACCCCAATCTGCGATCTGTTGGCTCGGGCAGATTGTCATGACCGATGATGCTACCCCCGGTGGTGGATAGGCTCAGCAGATCTCAAGAATGAAACGGCGAATAGATCCTGGCCCGCCTTGGGCTGGTCTGCTCCACACGGGCCGCTCTGACCATCGCGAGGACGGATTCCAGATCTGGACGGATGGGTCCGCAAAATTGGTTCTTTGTCGATATTTGGATCAACATGTATTAGCATCTTGACACGGCTAGTTGATGACTTATTAGCTGAGTCGCCGGTGGTGGTAAGTACCAAACTGTGATCACGTGACATGACTGTCAGCGAGCCTGAACGAGCTTGAGCTATGAGAGCTATCACTGCAGACGGAACTGTATGGTTATGGCCGTCGCAGAGGAAAGGCGCAACGTCGCGAGTGAGGCAGCATTAGATTAGCGAAGAAACCGGCGGCACGGTCTTCTGCCATTGTCACATAAGTTCGGTGGGAGGGAACATCACTTTGTATGCCACCACAAGCGAGGGAGAGGCTAACGCTCCAAGTCCTACCAAGGAAAGTATATCTAGCAGTCTTTGTGGGGTGACGATGAATGGGCCCAAGCCCCTTTCCGACCTGTCGCTTCAAGTTCGGGCCATGATAGATCCAGCCGACACGGTCATTCCAGAGGAACGACGAAAGCTGAGATGCAAGGCCGGAGGCCGGAAGAGACCCTTGTGCCGAAGCATGTGCAGTCCAGAGAGGAGATGTGTATTTCCGAAGCTGAGGCAATCTACAGGGAATTTGCTGTCAGTTCGCAACCTTTGTCACCGTCAAAGTCTCAGCTCCATATGAAGACTCGGCAAATCGCCAATCTGGCAAAGATCTCGTTCACAGGTCGATGAAATCCGGTAGTTTCCCCACGAGGCTGGCCCTCAGCGTGAATATTGGGGTCCAAAGAACAAGAGATGCTCCATGCATGGCCACCATCGTTCTCTCCCAGGCACAAATGTGGCAATATTGGTCAGTGCCGCCCCACAAAGCTTAGATGAAAGACTCGGCAACGGTCAGCCTCGCGCTATTTCATTCTTGAATCGCCATCTGGACAAGGAGAGGCAAGATCGTCGAGCCGAGTCATCCATTGGTGGCGTGCAGAGAATGAAGCAGCCGAACTGAAAGATACAGAAGCCAGCCGCAGGGGGAAAAGCTTGGCGCGCATAATTCCCTTTTTTGGACTAGCCTCAACCCCTCCGGACACCTGGCCGACGGGTCCGGCTCTCTTGAATCTGCATCATTCATGGTCCTCAAATCGGCAGGTCAATGCTACTGAACCTTCATTTTTTTGAATGGCAGCACTCTTCTCACTGGATGATGACTAGGGCGCTGTGGTGCTAGTCCTCTGGTGTTTCGAATCGCGAAACCACGCCACTCTTGGTGACGCGAGTCTTGGTCAACACGTCAACCGTGTAGCCTGAGTTTGGAACTTTTTTCTAGCAACATCTCCTTCGCAAGGGTTTCGCTTTCAAGCAAGCTCAGATGTGATGAAGAACTATATTGAGCCCTGGGCTCCCCTCTGGTCTGCCCAACTGTGCCAGAGGTATCGCGGTCTCTTGAGTATCCAACCTGTATGTTCCTGACCAGCAACCACGTCTGTGAAGGGCTGGACTCGTCTGGCGCATTCGTGGCATTCCGGGCAACATGACGTTTCCCAGCCCAGGGTGCCAGACTTGTAGAACGCGTCGTATCAAGGTTGGTAAACTTCTGGATTCGGCCTGGGACTCTGCATGTAGCGGATGTGCGACCACATCGTATCAGGCTTGCTGATTACCTGAACAGTGCGACAAGACCCGTCCGACTTGTATCAATTGTTGGAAATCCGGCAGGGAATGCCCGGCATTCGAACCTAGTCAAGGCGGTCTGCCGTTCGTCAATGAGAACGTCTACGCTGGTGGCATGGCCCGACGGCCTTGCAAGTCCAAGAAAGAAGCTTGTCTTCAGTCGTCGACCGCACCCCTAGACCGAAGCTCCAGTAGTCCTGAAATCGACGCGTCTCATCTCCCATTGGGAAGCGAGGACCAAATCGAACAGGCAGCCCAGAAGAAGGCCCGCCGACAATGCCAGCGTCCATCCAATCGAGTCTGGAAGAAGTTGCCCTCAACAATACCACTCAAAATTACGTCATGTGTCCGGACGCCGCCATGGCAGACGACTCCTGGCTGCAGAATATTCAGCCCTGTCGGCCATTTCGCTGGCCGCTCTTGGTCGCTCGACGGTAAACCGTGGGGCGCTGCAAGCCGGCAAGGAGAAATACCTCCAGACATTGTCGCGAACCAAAACAGTCATCATGAACAAGGATCAGGCAACGTCCGACCAACTTCTCCTTCCTGTGATGTTGCTCAGTGGCTACAAGGTATGTCCAGAACCGGCTGGGCCGCATTGGAGGCTGAAAGGAGTCCTCGCCAATCAATCTTTTATTTTCATGCTGACGTCTGTGTCTTTTAGAATATGATGTGCGAACATGACCAAGGTCTGCTCTTTGAGAGTTTTCGGCATCATCACAGCAAGCCTTGACACTGCTTCATCTTCGGAAGATGCAGAATCCGCCCACGCGAGGGAATTCGCAGCTAGACAAGCGAGTCAGACGACAATTGGTAGGGTCATCTGTTTGAAAACGTCCCGGCAAAATGAATCGTGTGTGCTAAGTAATCCCACAGGTGAGATCTTCCGTTCTTCACGCCATGTGTCTACCGTCTTGGCTGCGAGACGGAACAGAATTTGGAGAGCAGGGCCTTGATCTCAAGTTAGATTCCTGCATCACCAGACCGGCCATGTTCCGCCGCAGCACTCAGGAGCTGGCCCGAAATGTTCGGGATGCGAGCGAGCAGGACCGATATCGGTATAAAACGATTGCTCAAGAACTTCTCCGTGAAGCGCAAGAGATCGACCATGACCTGATTGCCTGGGAGATGTCTCTTCCACCCGATTGGGCTTATTCCACCGAGACGCGATCAGCACAGCTTCAGAAAGAGATGAACATAGATGGCGACAGAATGTTCTACGCCAACATCGTGCCCATCTACTCCAGTCTGCAACAGGCAGCACAGCGGAATCGATACCGGGCAGCGCGGGTCATCAGCAGCGCCGCCACTGCCAGGATCCTTTTGTCGTGCCACTCATTTCCTTCACACTCCTTCGATGCCGACATCTGGGTACGACGAGAACGTGCCAGGTCAACGGTCCACTCAATGATAGACGACATTTGTGCGAGTGTCCCTTTTCATTTCGGCCACTTCACCCTGCTTCGTCACGTCTAACGAGGGTCGAGGTGTCGCCCCAAGCCGGGATCGCCCGGAGGGTCTTTTTGCTCGCATGGCCTCTCACCATCACTGTGGCGACTCTGGACATACCTGACCACGAAAGAAAATGGATCAGGTCGAAAATTCTTCTTATAAGCAAGATCATGGGCAATGGCACGTTGGAAATTGTCGCCAATGTAAGTCGCTCTTAGCCGCCCTTTTTTCCCTTTTTGAGACAGTTAAACTGAATATTGACCTCGTCCTTCTAGACGGATGTCACTGGCGCGTCCAGCGGGGTGAGCAGCATGCTCCATAATTTCCGATTGAAGCGAACGGTGTTGGTAAAGATGGTCCATTCGTGAGAGCGAAAAGGGTGATTTCCCGGCCCCGACTTTTAATTGTGAGAATCCGGCTCGACAACGATGACATGAACGGAGTTCAAGAAGAGAATAAAATGGAATATGGAAGAAATGAGGCTGCAAATCAGGATTATCAAGGTTGAAGATGATCAAGAGTTGCCAAGAAGTGTCTCGCATGCCTGTTTAGGTAGGCGAGTTGGCTCCTCAATTCCGAGGGTAGACAGGCTCCACCAGATCCAGACTCACCTCCTTGTTTGGGCACAAGAGAGACCTGTGGGCTCGCCTTCTCCGGGCGATGACTCTTGGCCGGGAGCTTTGATATAAATATTCATGCAGCAGTAACAAGTAATCATTGAGAATACGTCTCCTCGACTCTGTCCGGTCATGGCGACGTTCTTCCAATATCCTGGTCCTCATGGAGAAAGTTGCCAAAGCCATGGATTCTCGAATGCGGTCACGATTCCAGCAAGCGCAACATTAGTCAAGATTGCCGGGCAAGCTGGGTAAGTTGCTTCGTGTCTCATTACCCCCTGCTGACTTTTAAATTCAGCATCGATTTGAAAACAGGCAAGCTCGTGGAGGATTCAATCGCCGCGCAGATCGAAGCTTGTTTCGACTGTGTCGACGCGGCGCTGAAGGCGGCTGGCGTTGAAGAGGGGTTGGGCAAAGTGGTCAAGTTTGTCACCTACATGTTGGATTGTCGCAATGAACCGCTCATGATGGAGATATGGAAAAAGAGGTTTCCTGCCTTGCAGCCCTGCTGGACTTGCATTGGCACCTCGAACCTCTGCCTGCAGGGCATGGTGCTAGAAATGGATGCCGAAGCGATTATCGAATAGTCGCATGAAGGATCGAGTCCTATCGAATCTGTCTGTGATGAGCATTTCTGGCACGCTTGTGGAAGGCGCTGGGATGACCTTTCTCAATCCCGAGTTGTATGGTGATGTGGTTGAGGTTCTGGTGCCGGCGCCGAACACCATGATCCAAAGCCCCAGATCAACAAGAACGCAGAATAAATACTGCTTGTCTTTTGATTCCAATTTGCTCGTTCTTGACGCGTCTGATCGAGTTGTGGACTGCTGTTAATCGAGTCATGGCACGCTCCTCAAATTTAACACTTACCGCTCGAGTCGTCGGCAGGTCCTCTTCCACACAATGTCGTCAAATCCTCATCCACATCATGAACAAGTGAAGTGAGCTGTCGCAATCAACAGAATACAGGGAAGAGACGATCGACATGGGACCAGGATGCAAATCCAGATCGTGATGCACCCGGCACTGACAGTTTAAATGCTGAAGGATTCGGTATTTCAGGGGTACTTGAAATCCGGTACGCCACCTCATTACCCACATGTGTTTCCATTAATATATCTGGGGTCCCTCTGATCGATTGAGTCTTTAGTCTTACCACACATTATCGCCTCTCTACCACCTGAGGCACACTTACCGCTGAAGCGCGTCCAGTGGTCGCTTCCCGCAAGATCTGAGGAGAGAGTGTGCTGTATCTTCTTAAACTTCACATACCAGGCTAATACGAATCGACCCGCGCAGACCTGGTCTCTCTCTGATCACGAGTTGAAGAACATCTCCTCGGCCAGATCCTTCACGCGCGTCGACTGCTTTCCGATTTCATCCCTGTTCAAAAGGCCTGTCTCACACACGTAAGCATCGACATATTTCGCCGGAACCCATTCAAAGTAGACGTTTCGCACAGTGACCACCTCGTTCCACAGGTTCTCTGACCCTGGGTTCTGCATGTCCGGGCCAAGCTGCCAGCCGTTCATGACTTCATCTCTGTCGTTGTCCTCTTCACCATGCTCTTCGGTGGACCCCGGCGGAGCAATCTTGTCGAGCTCGCTGATACAGACCACTCGCGCTGCGCCGTCTGTGACGGCTTTGCTGGTCAATACCGCCGGCAGCGAGCCGGTCTTATTACTCACGTCTCCCGCTTCCGAGATCCGATCGGCTCCAATCAGGACGAGATCGACGTCCTTGCTGAGGATGCCAACAGAGGCATCACTGGCGAGAACAATGTGAAGGCGATCGTGAAGACTGGGCCCTGTGGATTGTCCGGCTTGCCGCCTTTGTGCTTCGGCGGTCAGAAATTTGGCAAAGGAGACGCCTTCATACAGAGGTCGAGACTCGAGGATGCGCAGTTCGACACGGCACGTCGGGTCGTTGTCAAGAGCGTGGAGGATGGCTGATCTGATGGTAGACGAGGAACTGAGAGTCAAAATTCGAATGACCCGATTCGACGTTCCAAACCAATCTCCCAGTGCTTCGGAGAACCGATGACCAACCCTGGTGATGACCTCTCCTCGTTCCTCGACATATCGTTGAAGCCCTTCTTTCACCCGATCCCGGACCCCCGATCCTCCAGCAGCGACCTCCGGTCTGACACGAGCAAGTGCAGTGAGGACGGCGGCAGATATCGCGGCACCCATACTTGGCCTTCCATTGACGGCCAAGTGAAATGCCTGTCTGCGAAAAGCCTTCCACCAGTCTTCGACACGCTCAGGCGGTAGGTCCTGATCCTTTTGCTGTTCATCCTGAATGATCTCTATCAAAGACCGCACCGCCATGGTCGCCAACTCTCTCGCACCACGCACGTGATCCAGCCGAAGCTGTTCGAGGCCGCGATACAAGACGCTGTCTTGATCAACCCATACCTGCCCCAACGTCGATTCCAGCCTCGGGACACAGTCGTCCAAGATCTTTCCACTCAGGATCTCGTCAACCGTCCTCCACTCATAGTTCAAGTGTTCCCAGTCAATCTTGAGTGACACGCCGCTCCCGTCGACACCCCCCTCCTCCACCAGCTCTCTCTTCAAGCGAAAAGCAAAAGGCCACACGGTCCATATTCTGCCTTTCTTCGGCCCCTTCCCATCTTGGCCGCTCAGAGCCGTTTCATCCGTAAATCGAAAACCGGCGCCTTTTCTCCAGAGCTCCACGTCTTTCGGCTGCAGGCGCGTCTCCTCGCCCAATTCACGCCATGCGGCTGCCAACGGGCTCTGGTCATATGTTTCGATAGAACCAGATATGGGTGCGAGCTTTCTCTTGTACGTGCGCACCTTGTCGGAGCGGCGAAAAACCAGCAGTCGAGGAGGGTTCGCCGCATACGGGTCAGGCGGAAAGAGCAGCCCGGAAACGACGGAACGGGGTTCGAGATTGGGATTCTCAGTGCGAGAAGAAGATGATGACATTGTCGCAGCGCCGCAGCAGAAGGGTCTCGTTCTGGCCAGAGAACATGCGGGAGAGAGTTTCAGCGACAAAGGCATACTTATCAACTCCACCAAACGTCATGTTCAACTACAACAGCGTCTCTCTTGGCATTCTACCGCATTCTCTCAGGAAATATCTCGGCATTCTTCCGAGGGAGTCTTCCAGATCAGAATGTGATGAAAGATCTCAGGAGGAGCCACTCCATGCCCAACTTCATTGATTGAAGTCACACCACAGCCGGCTTCCGGGGCCAAGCCAGGCTTGGCCAGCGCATCCTCACATCGAGGACCCATTATAATTGGAACCAGAGCTGACTAGGAAGTATTACTTCATGATACTTTAAATGTTGGGCTTATGAAGAATGTGACATCAGTGCCGTTCTTGCTTACATGGTCTTGGACTCCACAATCAACGGCTCGACTCAATATCCCCTAGAGGTAGAACTAAGTCCGAAGACGCTTCAAATGTCGCTTGATTCATGAATTTCCTCTTGTCAAAAGAGTGACATGGATCTGGAACCGCACTTACCAAAAGATATTCGCCCATGTGAGTATCTCGACCTTCTCACTTGGGTCGTCTTCCGTTGTCCTACCGCCTCGACCCCTGTACATCGGGATAGCGGCGGAAAAGGGCCACGATCATCTGCGTCTGAAGTGAAGTTGCCCTCGACATTGGCTCGCTGGGAGGGCTCCAGCCTGGATATATAAAAGCAAACTATTCAACGTATGGTATCATCATATGTCTTCGCTCCATTCGGCCTGAGTGTGATGGGGATCGAACCCGTCGGGTCATCGCAAAGGCGACATTCGCGTGGAGGTCTCCCGATCTCTACGCCCCTTGTCTGATGTGATGAGCTTTACCTGTCCACCTGAGCGAGAAGGCTTCAAGGACTTGGAAAAGGCTCCTCCAGCGGCCAAAGGCCGTCTTACCGTGTAGGATCAGAGGGAAGACGGCAATAATCCAAAAAAGGCACACTAACCCTACCGCAGCGTTGATCCGCAACATGACGATCACTCGTGACTTGGCCTCGTCATAGCGACCAGCCAGCCAGTTCCGAATCGGCCTTCGAGATTTGGGGCCTTCCTGGAGCCGCTTCTCCAGGCCATCAGCCAGATACCCCGCCACGCGATTGTTGATCTTCTCCCAAGTGGTGTCTTCGGCCACCCGTCTCGATGCCACGGCCATGGCCGACCGGAGACCAGCGTCTTGTGAGAGGAGCCGCACCCGGCCGACAAAGGCGTCCCGATCGTGGACGGGGACCAGAAATCCCGTCTCCTGATGCCGGACGATTTCCGATGGACCTCCTTGATCTCGAGCAATCACGGGAACGCCGCTGGCCATGGCTTCGAGAACCACCAAACCAAAGGTCTCGGTGATGGAACAGTGCACAAATATGTCACCAACCGCATATGCTCGAGCCAGCGTGTCGCCGGTGAGGAAGCCGGTGAAAATCACGTGGTCCTTGACGTCGTCAAACAGTTTTTGGACTTCCTCCTCCACGGAGGCATTGTGATTTCCGCCCACGATCAGCAGCTTGAACGGCACGGCTTCCTCGACGAGCTTGACCGCGACTTGAGCCAGAAATTCGAAGCCTTTCTCGGGTGCTAAGCGGCACACACAGACCAGGATCGTCTCTCCATTCGGGGCGAGCTCGTGGCGACGCGTCTCGTCACGACACGACGGGTTGAACAAGGTCGTGTCGACGCCGCGTCCGAGATGGACGAGCTTACTGCTGGGAGCCCCGGCCTTCTCCAGATATCGCCGGATTCCTGCCGACGGGTAGAAGATGGTGGATACCGACGAATGGCTGAAGAGAAACCCTTGGACGACTTGGAGCAGCCAAACCGCGTATTGGTCCAGTCCGGCCGGGAAGAGAATCTCGCTGTAGGAGGAGAGATCGGTCTGGAAATTGCAGAGAACGACGGGCGGGTCTCGAAGCTGTCGGAGCTGCAGGAGAAACTGAAAGCCGACCGAGGCCGGGCTGGCCAGATAGACAATGTCGGGGGTGAAGGTGCGTTGACACACCCGGTCGAACCGGAACGGGTAGACCACCGTCAGGTCAGGATTGTATGGGAGGGGGTATCCGTGCAGACGCACTTGCACCTCTGGGCTCGTCCTGGCTGTCCCTTTGGACTTCTTGCTCTCAAATCGGGGGGCCACCACCGCGACTTGCACTCCATTCTCGCGAAGGTAGTCTACCAGCATCCCGGTGGTCCGGCTGACGCCATTGACCGGACCCAGGGATTCGGTGGCCAACAGGATGCGTCTGCCTTTGAGTATCGCAGGAAATGCGCTCTTACCGGCATGTTTGAAATCGTGACCGGTCAACTCTGGAGACGACTCTTGGGATGTTGGCCGAGGCCGCTGGTGATGATCACCGTCGAGTTCTGCACCGCCCATGGCTGACGGGCAAGGAGGAATCGGGTTTTTTCCAGGACGCCGCTAGTGTTGATGGACGGGCGGCCAACTCCAAGAACGCTCGCCCTTCTATGCGCCAGTAGGTGCGCGGCCTCTCAATAAATTTCAGCATTCTGACGTTCTCGTCCCGTCCATTATCGCAGGCAGCGTTCATGTGATGCCACAATGTTATCGCCTCTTTGACACCCGGTTTCTGGCCGAGCACGGGCGTATCGCATGCCACTTGTTCCCCCACGTGCCTGGGCGCGGGTTACCCTCCAGTTTCTCCCACCGACCACTCAATGTGCTCCTTTCATACCGCGTGCCCGTGTCTATAATCGGTACTCGACGCGCATCAGCGTGCCAGCAGACTCTCAACAGATCGTCTCGCCGGCGTGGATATCGACATTGCGCCCTCGGCACATCATCACATGCCTCCGCGCCCTGCTGGCAGCCTGCAAGTCATGCCCGAGTCGGAGCCCAGTTGATCCTGATCGCCCTGCTGACCCAGTCGTTGCATCTCTTTGTTTTGACCCTGTCAGAATGACTTTCTTCTACTTACCTGCAGCTTCTTTCGTGACCCCCATCGCCAGACCATGGACGTCGTGCCATCCCTCGTCGGCGCGTCTGACGAGAGCTGCGCTGACATCTCGACGGGCCCGTCGACTCCAGACAGCAGCCCATTGTTCGGTCCGTCGCTGTCGGGCGAGATTGTCGCAAAGCAATTTACGCCGTCGCTCAACGAGGTGAACCGACTCCAACTGGACACGTTTGACGCTGAGACCGAGATCTTGTCCACTGCCCCGTCTGCCGCGTCTCATCTTGTGAGAAATGTCTGCTTCATCGGTGCCGGCTATGTTGGTACGTGCGCGTCGAGCCATGTCTGGTGTTGCCGCCATGCCCACCACGAAACGGTTCCCATTCGCGTGCGGACGTGACCGCCTAACAGTGAGCAGGTGGTCCCACCGCCGCGGTCATCGCGCTGCACAATCCTTCCATTCGAGTAGAAGTCCTCGACCGAGACGAAAACAGGATCCAGAAATGGAAATCCAGTCATCTACCGATCAATGAGCCCGGCTTGGAGCACGTCGTTCGAGTCGCGAGAGATGGCGCGCTCACACGAAAACGAACGACACGAGACTCGATCACGGCTCGGGGCGTGGCTGATGACCAAGAGGACTGGGCCAAACACCGGCCGAACCTCTTTTTCACGACTGATTCGCGCAGCAGCATATCCAAGGCCGACATCATCTTTCTCGGTGTCAACACGCCCACGAAAGGGTTTGGGATTGGCGCCGGGAAGGCGACCAACATGGCCGCACTGGACGGTGCCGTCAAGGACCTCGCCGCTTATGCTCGGCCGGGCACGATCATTGTCGAGAAAAGCACGGTCCCGTGTGGGACGGCAAAGCGCGTCCGAAAAATGGCAAGCCCCAACATCCTTGAGCAATGGAACGCCGTGCTAACGTGAGCAGCTCGACTCGCTCCGACCAGGCGAACCGTTTGAGATCCTTTCCAATCCCGAATTTTTGGCCGAAGGCTCAGCGATCAAGAATCTCTTCCGACCGGACCGTGTGATCATTGGGTCCTCCCAAACGGCGTCCGGAAAGCTGGCCGCCAGCACTCTTGCCGCCATATATGCTGCCTGGGTCCCGCGGTCCAAAATCGTCGAGATCAATGTCTTCTCCTCCGAACTCACCAAGCTGGTGGCCAACGCGATGCTCGCACAGCGGATCAGCAGCATCAATTCCATCAGTGCCATTTGCGACGCCACAGGCGCTGATGTGGATGAAATTGCCCACTCGGTCGGTCTCGATGTGCGTGTTGGTCCCAAGTTCCTCCAAGCCGGACTGGGTTTCGGAGGATCCTGTTTCCGGAAAGACATCGCCAGTCTCGTCTACCTGGCCGAAACTCTGGGCCTGGACGACGTGGCCCATTACTGGGATCAAGTCAATACCATGAACAATCTGCAACGCCACCGTTTCACGAAAAAGGTCATTCGCGCCCTGGACGAAGACCTGGTCGGGAAAAAGATCTGCCTGCTCGGCTTTGCTTTCAAGAAGGACACGGGAGATGTCCGTGAGTCGCCTGCCCTGGACGTCATCAAAACACTGCTCGACGAACGGCCGGATGAAATTGCCATATGTGACCTGTACTGCCGAGAAGAGGACATTCGAAAAGAACTCGACAGCCTCATTTCCGACTCGGCTACAAAATACAGGACACACCCGGTCAGGATCTACGCAGATCCATACCAAGCTTGCACCGACGCCGACGCGGTCCTCGTCATGACGGATTGCGACCAGTTTCGATGTCTTCCGAGGACATGTCAAGACGCCACTCCGGCCCTCGCAGAGGTGGTGGCTCAAGACCGACTTTGGTTCGCGAATGGCTCGCAATACCACCTCCCTCCCCGACCCGCTTGTCCCACCAATTGCCTCGAATGCAGACGCCAATCCAATGGCCCGGTGTCCTCGGAGCCGCTCGAATGGGCCCGTATTGCCTACAGTATGAGGCTCCCTCGGATCGTTCTCGATGGCAGAGGAATTTTGAATTTGTCCGAAATGGCGAACTTGGGATTCAAAGTCGAGACGCTCGGCCGACAGTCCAGTGTGACAGCAGAATGACGTCCAGGAAAGCCAACTTCATGGACAAACTCTTCTCATCCACCCTCACTGCGGTTCAACGTTGAAATCTTTGCTGGCTGATCCACGGTAGTACATCTACGGGCTAGATTTCATGGACATCCCCGCATCAAGTCTTACTTTGTTTCGGCGATTGGTTTAGGCACCATGTGCAGGCGCTAATGGTCGGATCATGGTAGTGATAGAGATCCAACACATACACGTCGTTCACCGAGAGCAAGCCATATGGTCTCAGGCAGTTTGCCCAAGTGGGCACAAACCTAGAGAATTTGGCCCGTGTTTCCACTTCTCATTGTAGTCTGGACCCATCGTAAGCCAGCAACCTGAGACACGGTCAGCATCATTGGCTTGCGTAAGTAGAAGATATCCCTCCATCAAAGGACCTGGCATTACCGACCGCAGACGTATGTGTTAACGGCACCACCGAGCCACAAAGTACGAGGAAGAAGGTGTGGCTATTATCGTTAACTGCTGCAGTGGAGAAGGCCACGCATTAGCTTTTACACAGCACGCTTCCGACAATTGCAGCAAAATGGTGCAACTTGCTGAGCTATCGGTATCACGTGATATCGCGAGTGCCAACACCACGCCTAATGTCCTTGCTGAATGACCTTGATACAGAAACGCTCCGGTCATGAGCAAACCCCCTTCCCGAGTGATTCTGTGCCTCCACATCCTGGCCCTCGATCAAAAAGCGTGCAGTCTAGGATCGAACTTCGCGATGGGCCGTTCCTCGCAAGATGGATCCTCTCCGCAGGGATCTGCGAGCTGCTCTGCGACCATTGCAAATAACTCGCGTAAGCGGAAGTTGGTGGACCACCAAGAAGTTGACGCATCTGTCACTGGCGAGATGACACTAAAGTCGGCAAGAGACCGAATACAGGCGTTGCCGACCATGTCTGAATCGTCGCGAGGAGGAGAGAAGAAACAAAGGCTAGAGAAACGGGCCGAGGAGAAACGGCTGCGAGTATACAGGAAGAAGGCCCCCAAATCGTTTCTCGAGAAGCTAGACCGAGCGCAAACCCAGCGAATGATTGTCATCGGCCGTACAAGATCCGGTACAGAGGCGCAGCCTGCAGAAGAAATCGACATTGTTGGCTCAACCGGGAACATCTACCGCGTCACAATTGGCCCACTCCCATCATGCACCTGTCCGGATCACAGGAAAGGGAACGAGTGCAAACACAAAGTCTATGCTCTCCACACTGTCCTCAAAGCACCCGACCATCTCCAATATCAGCTCGCCTTCATCTCGTCCGAGCTTCGAGAGATCTTCGCCCGCGCCCCACCCATACCAGCAGAAGCGCCCGGCTCCGAGAATATAGACGGCACTCGCAAAGCCATCGAGGGAGATTGTCCCATATGTTACATGGACTTCGAGCCCGATCGCAATGAGCTTGTGTGGTGCAAGGCGGCATGTGGGAACAACATGCACAAGAGTTGCTTCGATAAATGGGCAGCCAGCCAGTGTGGCAATACCGTGCGATGTGTGTACTGCCGGACACCATGGCAGATTGATCATGGCGGCCTGGAGTCGATCAAGAAAACAGGGCAAGTCAACGAGGAGGGCTATGTCAATGTGGCGGAGCATTTTGGCATGTCGAGAGCTCGCGACTATTCCAGCTATCATCGCCCATGGGTACGACGGCAGTTCGGCCTCGGCTAGAGATCCATGGATTTCAAAGGTCTGCTTCGTCACACTTGCAGCAAACCAACGTGCCATTATATCTCTTCCCCCGGTTCGGAGAAGAATGGTTGGATGAAACTACGACCCCTGTTTATGAATTTGGCCCTGTAGGTGCATTTGTGGTCGTCGACACTCGGTCTTGTTATGCTGAAGCTTGAGGGAAGACGCTGACTCGCGGAAGACGACAAAGTCGTTTGCTCGGACCGCCGTTGCAGAACCACCGTTGCAGGACCACCGTTGCCGGTTCAAGTGGCCTTGCACAGCACTGTCCAGTTGACCAAAGTGTCAACGCTTGTCCGATGAGGTGTGCTTGAGTTGGGTGACTAACCAACCAGGAGATGTATTGCTCATGGCTATTCTGTTATCTTCTCAGCTCCTTTGCCTCATCTTTTGCGGAACAGCAGCCAGTTTCCAATCTGCCCCAAAACGCCATGCGCTGTTGGACAGTGCCGGTAATTCTAAGCCTGGCTGGCCGTACATCTTAATGGTCAGGATCACGGTCTATACTATTTTGTGGGCCACTCTCAGTCATTATACCTAGGCACTGCTCCAAGGATAGTGAGACGCAGCCAGGCTAAACCTGGCAATGATCGCCACTTAAAATTCCAAGATATAAGATACCTGTCACGTCCCAGATTCGATCAACATTCAAGTCTTACGAACCCCATGAGCGATCCTCAATCCCAACCTGACAGAGATGTCTAAATACCCCCGGGCGACGCTTTCAACCCTTGGCCACAATCGTGGAAAGCCTTCCCGATCATGAGACATTCAATGACGATAGAGACGAAACGTGTCCTCCTATTGTATGTGGGAGTATGGTGAAAGTCATCTGTCCCATAGAATCATGTGTCAGTTGTTTCTCCAGTTAGACAGTAGACTACGACATGTTTAGGGCCATCGATACTGTCGATACCTGGTAAAGTTCCCAACCATGCTATCTTCTGTTCTTTAGCCCAAGGGCTACATCCATTACGCAACGGGCTGTCCGCTTGCGGATCCTGCTCATCAAGGACGGCCACGGCCCATCGGTACCCTCCATTTGCAGTACCACTGGACTGCTGAGTCTTGCCTCGAGCAATGGCGAGGCCGTTCCGGTCTCCAGGCGCTCTCTCACAAAACAATCACAAGTGGCTTTTATGTGGCTGTTGTGTGACGCAGGATACGACAATCATCAGTCTCCTCTGTCAACTTGACAAGGGCTGGGCACCTCTATCACCGATGTTGATCGAGTTCAATTGATGCTAAGCGAGTCCCAAATGCTGGACAACAATGTCGGTCGATGTTGGCTAAATGTTCCTCAGCCTGGCAAACGTCCTACCATTTCCCGGCACAGCGCATGGCTGAAGAGGCGTGATATCTACGCCAAAAAGGTCGTATGAGTCATGGATAGGACAGAGGGGAGAAGTCTGTCGTCGAGACGATCCAGCAGCAGGCCTGCGAGTAGCAATATTGAGATGCTTGAAGCGAAGCGTCAGGGCGCCGGGAATGACAAAGGTAACCGGCATAGCCGGACGCCGTCGTCCTGGAAGCCCACCAACCTCCGAAGGAAAAGAAATCGTGCGTCGGCGGCGACGAGGTCGTGACAAGTTGCGTCCTTTTCGTAAGCGAGAAGGCGAGCCTAGAATGGCTTATTCAGGCTGATGGACGCAGGTGTGCAGCAGGGAGGGTGGTCTGGCGGAGCTTGGCCACAGCCTATTTAGGGATCAGCCCAATTATAACCCCGAATTCCCCCAAGTGCGGGCAAAACAGGCCAGACTATATCGCGTTTCTGCTACACGTCCAAAGGTGACCAAGTTACGGTGAGCGGTCTCCTGCAGCCCTTGCTGGCTGCTCCGATCTCAACACTGTATCTGACGAACATCTTGCTGGCTAGTGGATTGACTGCTTTTATGAGGGTCGGCCTCACTTTCGACAATATGGCAGACCTCTATCCTGATCTCACTGCCCGGCCTATTAAGGAGACAATATGCCTGTTCGACGTCGATGGGACGCTCACGCCAGCCAGACAATCAGTCTCAGCGGAGATGCTGCAAACTCTGTCGAAATTAAGACACCAATGTGCCATTGGCTTCGTATGCAGGCTCACAGCTGCCCATGTCGAGCTCAAGACTAACAATCTCAGGTTGGCGGATCTGATCTCGTCAAGCAACAAGAACAGCTCGGGACACCCTCTCTACCAGTCACGACCCTTTTTGACTTCTGCTTCGCCGAAAATGGGCTCACCGCATACCGCTTGGGCAAGCCGCTAGCTTCGCACTCCTTCATTCAATGGATTGGAGAAGAAAAGTACCAAAAGTTGGCCAAATTCTGCTTGAAATACATCGCAGAGCTGGAGGGCCTCCCCAAGATGCGTGGGACCTTTGTCGAGTTCAGGAGAGGCATGATCAACGTCAGTCCGGTGGGAAGAAATGCCAGCAATGCGGAAAGAGCCGAGTTTGAAGCATGGGACAAGCAGACGAATTGCCGGGCCAAGTTCATCGAGGCGCTGAAGGAGGATTTTCCCGACCTTGGACTGACGTAGGACCAGCACCTGCATCATAGGAAGTCTCCCTTTGCTGACCAACTGTGTAGCTACTCCATCGGCGGCCAAATCTCATTCGATGTGTTCCCGACGGGCTGGGACAAGACCTATTGCTTACAGCACATTGAAGCCGAGGCAGACCCAACCAAAGGTCTCTCGGGTATCAAATACAAGAACATCCACTTCTTTGGCGACAAGGCGTTCAAGGGAGGGAATGATTGGGAAATCTACAGCGACCCGAGAACGGTTGGACATGCCGTGACAGGGCCGGAGGATACCATGAAGCAGGTGAAAGAGCTATTCAATCTTTGAATAAGAGCAAATGGCCAAAAAGCGACGACACTTCAACAACAACCTCACCCATGCAGGATATAAAGCTGGGCACAAGAGACCACTACAACGGAGAGATGAGCATGTTCAAGATAGAAAATAGATGAACTCAGTCAGTCAATGGAGGCCGGTGCCAACAAGTGAGGTGTGGAAGTGTTTCGAATGATTGAATGATTCAATTGCGACACGGTCAATTTCATCAGCACAGTATAAGAATGGACCTGTCGGCCTGTCTTCTGCTGCCTTTGGATGTAAGATCTTTGCCCAGCAACACCAGCCGCACCAGACCAGTGGCAGGCGTTTCTTGTTTCCCCCCCATTCACATACACAGGCATTCTCCTCCACATGCAGACCCTAACGCAAAAAAGTCCCGGCGATACCAGCGAGAGAGATATTAAAAGCCCAACGTTGCCAAAGGTATAGTCCCATCCCTCTTCTAGTGCAAGGCGGCTTCCACTAGCCACAACCAGTACCGCTGGTCTTGGATCGGGATGCGGCATCCACTTTCAATTCGACCGACGACAACAGATACTGCAAATGTGTACGACTGAATGAGGACAGTTACGCAGCACATCATGCAAAGGATGATATAGATCGAACGTGCCCCAGGAACTGGCCAAACCCAATATATTGACGTTACGCAACAGGATTAGCCAACTTGTCACAGGGCGTCAGCCCCAGGATGACATGAATGTCATATTGCATGCCAGTAGAAAACAACAGTCAGATTCGCGTTTCGAAATAAAGACATATGCTTTTGTTTTTTCGTCTGTCTTCGGCGACGCAGGAGCGACATATTTCGAACTAGGTTACCCAAAATATACTACGAAGTCAACAGTGAGCCATCGATACCACCCCAGATTCAGGCCCCCCATCCTTAAAAACCCGCGGCTGTCTATTCTCTAGAAAATTGCTTCCGATAATCTTCTGCCAATGCTTTTATGACGTTCGGCCTCGGACGGTGGCGGCAAGACATCAAAGTCTCGTCGTCCGGTATCAAGATCCATGTCGCGCACCTTGACCCCGAGTGACCAATCTCGAGAGAAAAGCTTCCAGAAGAGGAACAGCGCAATGGCGATTGGTGCGGCCAAGTAACTTTCAAAGAAGGCCTGTGCATTGGGATTGCCACCGATGGGGAACAAGCTGATATAGAAGGTTGCCATCAGACAAACAACGACGAGGAAGACGCCGACATAGGACCCATAAATACCGAGCTGCGACTTGAATGCGAGATCGTCCAGAGAGCGGCCGGCGGCTTTCCAGCCATGTCGGAAACGAATGTGACTGAGGCAGATGGATCCCCACACGAAAAAGGACGACAGACCGGTCAAAGCCAGGAGCCAGTTAAAGACGGTGGCACCGGTCGTGGCCTCGTTGATGAAGGCGAGAAGTCCAAACAGCATCTGAATGACGACGGGCCAAACTGGGCGGCCTTTCTTGTCGATCCACGCCAGGAACTTCGGAGCCATCCCGGACTGGGCGAGTGCTTGCATTGTTCGGGTAGACCCGTACGTGCAAGAGTTGGCCACACTCATGACGGAAATGGTAATGACCGCGTTGAACACGGACGGCAATCCCTTGACTCCGGCATACTTGATGGCCAGCACAAAAGGAGACGCTTTGGTGTTGGCACCGGACGAGTTCAGGAGATCGGGCGAGCTGTTGGGCACGATGATGCCCATGATGAGCAACGAGATGACATAAAAGCCGGCAATGCGCCAGAAGACTTGCTTGGTCGCCTTGGGTAGCGACTTTCGAGGATCGGCCGCCTCGGCCGCGGCCAAACCGACCAGCTCCGTCCCCCCGAAGGCGAAGGCAGCTGTGACGAAGACGGAGCAGAAGCCCTTGAAGTCTAGCCAAAAGTTCAGTCAGCAACGAGACCGACCAGACGAAGGGGAGGACTGACGATTTCGGAAGGCCACATTGCCGTGAGCGGAGTCGTTCCAGTACCGGAAACCGATATAGCCACGGTGGTCGGTAGGAACGCCACCACAGTCAACAATGATGCCAAAGATGATGAAGCCCAGGACGGCGACAATCTTGATGACACCGAGGACGAATTCAACTAGTCCACCCACTGCGTCAGCGTTTCTGGTCCACCGCAAGAAACAGCAAAAGCGAAACGGCTCACCTTCGCCATAGCCTCGGACTCCGAAGAATTGCACAATGATCAAGAGGGTCAAAAAGACGGCAATCCAGATGCCAATGTTGTACTGGTGCCAGTAGCTGATGGTAATTCCCGCAGCGGTAATCTCGAAGGGAAGAGTGACCAACCAGCCAATGGCATACTGCCAGCCCATGGTGAAACCCCTTCTCGAGTCGTTAGTCGGTCACCAAGAGCGCCATTTCCGCGGATGGGCATACCATGCTGGATCAATAAACCGGACACTATAGACATAAAAGGCGCCGTTGACAGGATACAACACCGCCAGTTCGCCCAGCGCTTGAACCGTGCAGAGCAACATGATCCCGACGATAATGAAGCCGATGACCAGCGACGCCGGACCTCCGCTTTGCAACGCTGAACCCGAACCGACAAAGAGACCGGCGCCAATGGATCCGCCTAGGCCAAGTGTGAGTATGGGAAACTGACTGCAACACACAAAAGGATCATCATCATACCGATCGCAATCATCTGCATGTGTCGACCTTGCAGATTACGGGAGAGGTGGCCATGTTGCGATGTGCCCTGCTCGACATCATGGCTGGACGTGTCGCCGGCGGCACCCACCTCCTTCGCATCGTCGTCCACCTTCTCGCCGTACATTGTGTCGACCATCGTGAGCGGTTGTCAGTACAATCAAGACCTCCAACACAGACTTCCAGTGACAGGATGACTTGAGGAGAGAGAGGTCAAGTCCAAGAGGAGTGGAGAACGATCAAGAACTCAAGCATGGAAGATCTGAGCTGCTTATCTGGAATAAACCTGGCCGACAGGAAGTGGTTTGGTCTTGCAGATACCACCACCCCGTGACCCACGAGAGTCCAGCCTCGCTCCGATGGCTGTCAACCCGTTACATTGGCAGATAGGTACAGGAGCGGCGTGTTTTGTGCCATAGGCCCCTGGATGGCGTCGCGATAAGGATATGGGACGTGGGCGGTCGGCCTATCAGGCTTGGAACGATTGACAGTTAGACATGGATTGACAGCCACACTGATACTTCAGTGTCACAACACGGAAAGCTCCATGCGGTGAGGCGAGCGTATCGGAGCGACCGATGTGAGCGGCTAAGGGAATCATGTCGCAACGTGGCCACCAAAGGAATGCGATAAAGAGGAGCGAGGACAAGAAAGAGGAGGTGTTAGCGAATGCGGCGTGGAGCGGCGGCCGCTGATCTCGCCCTAGTTGCCATGATCTCGCTCTAATTGCCTCAGCACAACTTCTTTTGGCTTTCTGTCACGCGAGTCAGACGCACACCAGCGGAACCCTGGCACCAGCCTTGACCCGCAGGAGGATGCAGAGCACGAGATGCAAAAGAAAGTTGAAATCGATATGCCTATGACCATCTGCGCCGGGTCCCGCCTCGACCTTCCTTTTCGTGCAAGTGTGAGAGATCTTGAGCGAATATCAGAGACGCGCGGATCCGAGCAAGAGAGCACGACAATACATCTCTCTCGATCGATAAGAACGGTCAACGCTTGATCGTGTCGTCCTCAACTTGACCGCCGCCGGACGCTGAACACAATGGCTACTCCTTCCTCCGAGTTGGTCTCAGTCTTTGCGGCTGGTATATATAACCAGTGCCGAAACATCTCATGTTGGGCTGTGAGCTGATGGGCTATTAACTGGGGCTCCGGAGGCTTCGTCCGCAGCGTGCTCAACACCGCCACCGATTTCTGCAGACCAAACCCATCTCCAGGCGGAAATGAGACAAGCAACAGCATGATTGTGCTGCTCTTCCGATCTCGTGGTGAACTTGGAGAGTGGATGTCAATCACAGACGACTTCACGACGAAGTTTCGCCGTCGATGGCTTTCGAATCCAAGATGGCGGCAACGTGTGGAGAGCGGCATTAATTCTTTACCATGGTTCGAGTTCCTGTGACTACATTCTCATGGTTGCCACAATCTACATTGTCATGCTTGCCACAATATACCTTGTCATACTTGCCACAATCTACATTGTCATGCTTGCCACAATATACCTTGTCATACTTGCCACAATTTACATTGTCATACTTGCCACAATCTAATTCTCATTGCTACAATCTACATTCTCGTACTTGCCACAATAATCCTGGGACGCCAGTTTATTGATTGACCTTAACCAGGCAGCCCCTCTTGCCTCGCCATGTCTACACTGATAATGCAGCTTCCTCATGGACCAGCTATTCCAAGTTGTCGAGGTCCACGCAGTTTGGCTTGCGACCACCACCCACTCACCTAGTCATTCGAGGCAGCCTTGATGCACCACTGATACCCAGCCTTTCAGATGGATTTCTGCATCACTTCATACTGTTCATGCGCCGCCGATGAACCGAAAGAATGAAAAGAGATGGAAGACGCTGCGTCCGAGGATGCCACCATGGGAGTGGATGCTCTCGTCCCTGCTATATTGACAAGCTTCAACGTTACTTTCATACGCGATAATTGGATAATCTGAAGATATTTCCATTGATTCAATTCCAAATATCGCCAGCCTAGCCGCAACTGTGCTACAGTTATTGTAGACAGCGCTGAGAACAGATGGGTCTTGGAAAGCCAGACCATTGAAAGGGCCGTGGCCGCGAATATTCTGACGGTCAACGCCGTTTGCAAGATGGCCCAATGAGACATGTAGTTTGGCAACCGGCCGCCAGACCTGAGGCCCTGCAATCTATATGGTCCCTATATTTGAACTTTTATTCTTTGGGCCTTTTCTTTAACATCTTGTCGCCTCCCTGTCCAGTCGACGTCATAAAGTGGAATGAATTTTCAAGGCCCAGTCCGGCCTTGGCTTGGCCGCCGCAAGCTTGATGCTAAAGCTTTTTCAGACAGCACTCCATTTTTCATATATAGACGGCGCAACGTCGAGTCGCGCGTAATTGGGATCGCTACAGCCATCGCCGCTACAGTCCTCGCTCCTCAAATGGGAAACTCACGTCCAGTGGCCGACTTGCCACGGGCTCTTCTGCCACGCCGAACCTGGACCACTACTTTACTCAATCATGGACGTCCACAATCATTGCACGCCATAAAGCAGACATCGGCCGTTCCCTCATTTCGACCGGTCTCTTCCCAACGATCGATCCATACTCCTGCCGGAGCGGGGCTGCAAGCATCACGACGGCCGCCCTCGCAGTCCCCAAAGCGGCCTCGATCCTTTTCGCGATCTCTTCCGGCCGATGCCGCCCCTCTCCGGCATAATGGTGTCTATGCGGTTGCTTTCAAGCCGGCGGGCAGAGCTTTTTCTACCAGCGCGGTCCAACGAAAAGATCACCACTTTGACACTTTGAAATTCGTACAAAGATTGAGAGGGGAGGGCTTCAGCGAGGAACAGGCGGTGGCCATGATGCGCGTTCTCAACGACGTGATCGAGGAGTCGATTCAAAACCTGACGCGGACGATGGTGTTGAAAGAAGACGCAGAGCGCAGCAGCTACACGCAAAAGGTGGACTTTGCCAAGTTGCGAAGCGAACTGGCCAACGCGGACAGCACCGAAGCACAGTTGACCCGTTCTAGCCATGAGAGACTCTCCAGCGATCTGGCCAAACTCAGTGCCCGGTTGCGAGATGAGATCGGCCGGACACAGGCCAGCGTCCGCTTAGACCTGAACCTGGAAAAGGGCCGGTTAAGGGAAGAAGCCAATGGACAAGAAATGAGAATCAAGGAAACGGAAGCACGAATTGAACAAGAGGTTGCTGGCCTACGGGAACGAGTCGAGGCCATCAAGTTCTCCACTCTGCAATGGTTGATGTAAGTCCTCGACGACAGTCCGCGTGGTCAACCCCCGAAGCGAAAAGGTTACTGACTGTGCCTCTAGGGGCGTGTGCACTGGCACCGCCGCTCTCATTCTCGGTGCGTGGCGCCTGTTGATGTAAATGCACAATTCCGTTGCATGGCGCCAATCCAAGCTCCGATTGAGCTTTCAAAGACGGAATATTTTGCGCTCAAAGCATCGATTCCGCCGAAAGGAGTTGCCGTCAAATCATATCCTACGCATTCGAAGGCGGCACAAACAATCTGAGCGTATTGATTTGATCGTCCGGTGCAACGGCCACCTGGATCCACACACCTTTGGAATTCCTACCTTTGGAATTCCTACCTTTCTTGGCGACTCCTCACTGTGCCGCCCGAGGCCGTGTGGAGATTAGGATCCAGTAGCCGTGAAGCACCTTGACCCCACAGGTCCGGCTGTGCCGTGACGCAGTCTTTTATGACTCGACATCTGCACCCTCATAGTCAGAGACTTTTATCTGGTCGAGGATTCCAGATCGGCCACTTCCTTGCCCACACGATGGCAGGCACTTCCAACGTCAAGTCATGGATCTATACCACCGCTGGCTATCCTGCGACACTGACACTGTCGGAGACGACGGTCCCGACCACACCCAGTCCGCATCACCTCCTGGTTCAGGTGCGGGCGAGTGCTCTCAATCCTGTTGACATCCAATTGATGAACCTGTCCCTCAATTCGTCGCCGGGTCTCAACAAGCCCAAAATCCCGGGACGCGACTTTGCTGGGGTTGTTCTGGCTGCCGCACCGGAGACGCAGTTCCAAAAAGGCGATGAGGTGATGGGCATCAGCATGAGTATGGACGGTACGGGCTTTTTGACTGAAGTCGCGCATCTCGATATTCGAGGCGCCTGCGTGGTCAAGAAACCTTCGCACTTGACCTGGGTTCAAGCTGCCAGTCTCCCCCTTGTGTGGCTGACCGCTAGAACAGCCGTTGAGAAATGCGTGGCGTTCATGAAAGACCCCATTCCGGCCAACAACAAACTCGTCGTGTTGGGCGGCAGCTCCAGCACCGGCATCTACATGGTCAAGTTGGCCCATGACCGAGGCTGGACGGTGTTATCCACTTGCTCACCCCGCAACATCGACTTTGTCCGCTCGCTGGGTGCCAACCAGGTCGTCGACTACACGACCTCCCCTGACGCCGTACCCAAGGCGGTGGCAGCATTTAAACCGCATGCCATCCTCGACTGCGTCGGCGGCACTGACTGCATCGGCCTTGCCCCACAATATGTAACCATTGTCGGCGACAAGACGAACCGCGCGACGATGGGTGGCAGCGCTCTATACCTCACGCACCCGCGCATGGCCTTGAGATGGCTCCTCGGTTACCTGGGTTTGAGCAACTCGTACGAATGCATCATCCTGCAGATGAAGAAGGAGTGGCTGGAGGAGGCGACGAATCTGCAAGGAGAGCGGGACATTTTTATCGACAGCACGTTCCCGTTCGACCGGACCAAGGAAGCCTTTGAAAGGCTTGACACCGGTCGCACCCGAGGTAAAGTGGTGGTGGAGGTAGATGGCTGAGCGGTGAGACGGTTTGGACAGGTTCTCCTATCTCCTTGAGACCATAGGCCGACCGCGAAACAGAAAAATATGTGTGATACCGCAGACTGGGCATGGGCAGGGAAAGAAAGCCACTTCTGTCCAACTCCAACTCTCGGTCGGAAAGTGGCCAGACCCGGCTTTGCTTTGGTCGTCTTACCACGCTGCACTGCCTTAGTCCGAGGGCGGGCCTTTGTCTCAATCCAGTTCAGGTCAATCCAGGAGCAACGGCTCATTCTTGCTGCCACACCCACGGCATGTGTAATAACTATTCACGTCTATCATTTTCCCTGTCTACAAGGCTGTGAGTACCAGAAGCTCGACGACGCTGACGAGTCAATATGAGCACTTGAAGCACCGCTCAAACCAAGACCAGTTGCACCAACAGGAACAGAAGGATGATCAGAGTCAAGCAATAATAGAGCAATTAATTCTTCCAACCGTTGTTGACTATATCCAGCCTCCTCAAAGCCAGAAGGTCATTGGTCAAACATTGAAGCCATTTTCTGGTGCAATTGCGGTAGTCTCGTAAATTTCGTGCGTACAGAGGCGTCATCAAATCTCAAGTGTTCTCACTTCCCTTGTTGCGGCGGCTCCCTCTGACCTCGCGGAGCCGTCGCTGATGTTCTCCATCCCGGTCGCGCTCCACTCTCCTCTGGCTCTGGCTCTGGCTCTGGCTTCTGCCAGCTTCAGTGGTCGAGGTATTTCCCTCAAGTCCAGCCGACTCTTCGTGCTCCCTGCCTTTTCCTTTCGAGCCGGTTTTTTGGGACGAGGATTGGCTACTCGCGAGTTCGGTCACTTCGCCCTGATCACGTTCCTTTCTGCTGGATGACTTTGTATTCCTTAACCTTCTCCTGTCGGCAGCACGACCTGAGCCGGTTCCGACCAGATCTTCATTGGGTTGATACTCCCAGCCTTTGGTATGGTGCATATGCTTCGGTACGTCAGCTGGCTCAACTCTCTCTCCGGACTCGCACTCACTTGATGCGGACCCCAAAGATCTGGGGTTGCTGCGCGAGCTCCATCACGCTTCTCGCTCGCACTGGGGAAGCCTGAGGACGCCGCACGCCTCTCTTCAACCTTTTTCCGGTGTCGCCTCTTGAGCCAGATCCCCAACCAGGCAAGGCCGATGAAACCGACCAGGAGGATGGCGAGCATCAGGATCCATCTCCAATGAGTGTCGATCCTGTCCAGCAAGTCAATGCACACGCGCGTGGACGAGGACAGGAAACCAGACGAACCATGCCGTGCCACGAGGTTCTCCGTCCGAGGACGAGGACGAAGCCGAACCAGTACTGATGGCCGATGTGGATGTACTTGCACTCGACGTGCTGGTTATCGTCACAACTACCGTGGAGGCCGGTGTGGTTGTGGTGGCGGCCAAAGGGTCAATGCCCCGGCCGACCTGTTGACAGAAATTTTCGAACCAGACCTGGAGCAATGTTCGGTCCGACTCAACGGTGCATTCGGCCGTGCAGATGGCATCTGGCGTGCTGTAGAGCGCTTGGACGAGACCGGATTGGCAGAAACAGTTCTCATACGCAAGCTCGCTGTTCACCGCCACACTTGGAGGTTCACACGATTTTTGCGCCTGGAGGAGGACGGCGCAGGAGACGGCACAGCCTGGAAAGGTACTGGAGGCCGAAGTAGGAACGATCTGTTGCGCCGATGCCAGGCCTGAAACGGCGGCAAAGACTATCAGGGTTGGTACAGAGAGGTACATCGTGCGGGCTGCTTCATGCAGTGACGGAAAATCTTTCAACTCGGTCGATCGGTTCTGTCCAATGCTGTGAAGCTTTGACGGGGGAATGAGTAGCGAACGTGGCGCCTGCGGCGAGGAGAGGATGGCATATCAATGGGAACGAATGCAGGACATTGCCGGCTGGTGTCGCCCGCAGCGCAGAACGAATGACGAGGTGATAAGAGGCCGAATAGAAGAGACCAGGCTAGAGAGCCAGCGGAGGAGCGAAGTGCGATAGCACACACACCACAGGAGTGGCCGGAAGCGAGAGGCAAAGAGAGAGGAGCGGAGAGGAATGAGTCCGAGTGCCCAGCTCCATCCGGCGGCCAACCGCAAGGGCCACAGGGTGCTCGCTCCACGCCTGTCGGAGACCAATGGCAAATGGAGGACCTGGGACATGGGCCAGGGGTTGTTGTTGACACTGACACTGGCTCCGGCCATGCCCGTGAACATACCTTGTAAGCACCTTCTGAGTTCGGTGGATGTTTGAGCTCTTTTTTGCCCTGCAATTACGCCAAAATGGTGGTGGAGACAGGAGCGGACCAGTCGTTGCCCCCAGCTCAAACACCATCCAACGCATCCCCGCAAATTGTGCACAGGTGCTTCGCTCTGCCGTCTTTGGCGGTGGTCCCACCACCCTCCGGTTGCTGGTCATTTCTTTTGTCGCCTGGGAGATTTGACGTCGTTCTGCTCAGGAGCAGCGCACGCAATATTAGGCAGGAACCCGCGTTGGCAGACATCACCAATCCTTCATGTCATGTCTGATGCGACCTTGCTGACAGATCTTTTCCACCAGTTGGCCGGCAGGTGGAAGCTTGACCGGAAGCTACAGAGCGCGGACGATACGGAGCCTTCGGGCCAGTGCGATGGCTTTGCCACTTTGACACCGAGAGAACCGTGCGTGGTGATGGATGGGGAGGGCAAGCTGAATACTGCGGACGCCGAAATGCTGTACCACGAGCAGGGCGAGTTTCAGATAGCTGCCGTGGCTCTGGGTCACGGTGGTGACCCACGATTCCGTTTCTCGAGAAAGTACATCTGGCGCCTTTCAAAAGAATTCGAGGGTCCTTCGATCAGCATCTGGTTCACCAAACCAGGCACCGAGACCATCGACTACCTCTTTCACAAGGTTGACATGGCCCGGGACCGGGCGGGTCGAGATGAAAAACGTGAAATACAGCTCCATGGGACTGGCGGGCACCTTTGTGTGGACGACTATTACAGTAGCTTCTACTCGTTCATCTTCACGGCCAACCCAGAATCAAATACCGTCCTGTCGTCTTGGAGCATGACTCATGAAGTCCGAGGACCCCAAAAGGATCAGGTCATCGAAACGACTTTTACCAGAGGCTGAAGATGACTTGGCAGGTCTGACCCAGTCATCAAGGTTCCCGCGAGGCGTCCTGATATAGATCCTCAACTGCGACAACAGCCGAGATTATGCCGCCTCAGTACGTGATCGACGTCACCGACGGAAAAAACCGCAGACTATTGGCCGTCAAGATTGCTTCGACAGAGGATTCATCTGGAGGACGATAATACTGTCGACGTTGATCATCCGTGGTCATTCGAAGGATAATCGTGGATGACGGTCCCAAAATGACGTTTTCCCAAGAAAAGGTGAAACTGCCAGAGCCTTTTGGCAGCATTCCTCACTACAACCTTCTCTTCGGGCCCTCCCCCATCCACGCGCTGTCCCGGATCTCCGAGAGTCTGGGTGGCAAGGTGCCTATCTACGCAAAGCGCGAGGACTGCAACTCTGGCATTGCCTATGGCGGAAACAAGACGCGCAAACTCGAATACCTCATCCCCGATGCCCTGTCACAGGGCTGTGACACCCTCGTCAGTATTGGTGGGTATCAATCCAACCACACGCGCCAGGTCGCCGGTGTCGCCGCCAAACTCGGTCTCAAGGCGAAACTTGTGCAGGAGAAATGGGTTAATTACTCCGACCCGGGCTACGACCGGGTAGGCAACATCCAGCTTTCGCGACTCATGGACGCTGACGTCCGGCTCGACCATTCGGGTTTCGGCATTGAGCACAAGGACACGTTGAAACGGCTGACCCAGGAGGTCATTGATGCTGGTGGCAAACCGTATTATATCCCTGCCGGCGCATCCGACCATCCTCTTGGCGGACTGGGCTTCGCCCGCTGGGCCTTTGAAGTCCGACAACAAGAACTGGAAATGGGGCTCTTCTTCGACGTCATCATCGTCTGCGCCGTCACAGGCTCGACCTTTGCCGGTATGATAGCCGGCTTCAAGCTGCTCGAGAAGACTGGGCGGTCTCCCCCCCGCAAAGTGATTGGTGTCGACGCCTCGGCGACCCCAAAGCAAACGTTCGACCAGGTGTTGCGGATTGCGAAGCAGACTGCCGCCAAGATAGGCCTGGTGGAAGACGACATCACAGCGGAGGATGTCATTCTCGACCCTAGGTATCACGCCGGCTGCTACGGGATTCCCGATGAGAAGACCATTGAAGCCATCAAGTTCGGCGCTCGGACGGAAGGATTTATTACGGATCCGGTGTACGAGGGTAAGAGCCTTGCGGGACTCATTGACATGATTAAGGAGGGTGAAATCACCTTAGGCCAGACCGTGCTGTACGCGCATTTAGGAGGCCAGCTGGCTCTAAATGCGTACTCTGAGATCCAGTGATGACGGCCTTGTTGCTCTTAAGTTGAACTGTCATGGAACGTTACTAATTCAGTCGGCCCGATACGAGACACCACGCTTGATTGACGGTGGAGCAATCCACATCTTGAAAAGCGGTGGAAATAAGGGGTATCAGACGGATAATTGGAGGCAAGCGGTAAAGGGTGAACATCTCTGTATCTAGCTAACAATCTGGCGGGCAAGATTTTATGCTTGCCTCCTCGAATCCTCGAGGCAGGGGGGAGGAGTACAAAGGGCCTGTGCTCTCCCTATCATGAAACCTCCCTTCGCCGTGCTAGATCAGATCTAATTTCATCTCACCCTAACTGTGAGTTACACGTTCCACGTCCAAACCACCATTTTTCCATCTCAGGGAAAACCAGACGACAGCCAGCCTGATGCAACTGATATAGGAAACCCAAAGAGGTGACTTGACTACACTTGGCCCATCCATCTCATTCTCCATTCTCATGCTCCCTGTTTTATCCAAGAATAGAATAAAATGCACCTGCTAGAGCAAGCAAAGACCTTAGAACCCTATTCATATCTAAACCATCGACAGCCAACAGAGTTGAGACAACAAAAATATAGACATAGGATTAAGCTTAGCTTGTTCCAGTGCTTGCGAATTTCTTGTCTCTATAAAAGTCAGATGTCTGCATTCTTTAACCCCCGAGACTTTACATTCCGTGACGACCTTGAATGCCAGTGCGATACCAATGTGTAAAGGCAAAGGCATGCCAAAGTCAGTACCAGTGACTATTAAATTATCAATGCAAGGTTCAATTCAGTGACCCTGACATGTTATCCTCGCTTCGTGGTCTTAGTACAAACTGCTCGAATATACCGTTACATTGCTAAAAAATTGAAGGAGACCGATTCAGGCATACACCGTTGCTGCTGCTGCTGCTGCTGCTGCCACCACCGTCATGGGAGGATCCTACTCTGTCGGTCCTCCACTCCGGCTGATGGTAGATCACGACACAGAAATAACAGGACAAAGAACAATGAACGCCTACCTCCATCGCACAACTCGACCCGCCACCTAGACTATGGTGTATGCTCTAACAAAAAGGCTGGCCCCGCCAGCACAGTCCATTCCCAGCTCGGCACGTCAGGTGCAAACAATCTATGCTCCAGTCTCAGCATGGACCCTACTCACTCTGCTGATTCATGTGACTTGGCAAATTCCAATCGGCGTAATCGATGTGCACAAAGGCTCGGTCCACGTACGGCACACTCTCCAGCACGTACTGGAGACTCTCGCCGAGGTCGTGGCTGTCTCTCAAGCTCATGTGCTCATCTAGCACAATGTCGACCTCGACGTTCAACTTGTCGCCGGTATGATAGGCCTGTAAGCCTTGGATGTACTTGATCGTCTTTGCAAACCGCATGGTCAGGTAAAGAAGCACGTTGCGTTGGTCCGCGGTGGCCGCGGCCCCACACAGGTTCCTAACGTGGGTGCTCGTCGTCTTGGACCAGTTGAAGATGACATATAGAGACAAAAGCAGACCGCCGAGGGCGTCAAGCCACCAGATCTGTGCATAGAAACCGATTAGAGGGAAGATGATGGAGAAGATGTTGAAGACGACATCAGTGGCTGCGTCTTGGGCCAGCGCTTGAACCGAACTGTTTTTGACCAGGCGGCACCAGAACCAGCAGAAGCCTTTGATCAGCACGGTGCCGATCATAATGGCGATCGCCGAGTAACTGAGCTCGACGACGCTGTGGTCGGATGAGAACAAACGGTTCACACATTCGAGAGCCACCTGGAAAAAGCAGGTGATCATGATGACACTGAACACGAGAACGCCAACGGGTTCCAGGCGCCGGCGGCCAATTGGGTACTCGTATTGGTCTTGCCTCGAAATCAGCTTGGTCGTCGTCCAAACGATGGCGGTGGAGAGAAAGTCCAGTGCGGCGTCGACAAGCGACGCAAGGACGGACAGCGACGACGTCAGCACGATCACAGCGATCTTGCAGGCGAGGAGAATGACATTGGCGGTGAGGTTGATGTAGATGGCGACCGTGACGACGGGCGAATTCGACTCCAGTACTTCGGCAGCTTCGTCATATTTGATCTCGGGCATCAACTCGTTGACGCTTTCTGTATCCAGGAGCGGCGTCTGTTCTTCAGGGAGTCTGTACAGATTCTTCGGCGTGCGCTTAACTTTGGCTTCGATCGGCGTTGGCGAGAGAGAATCGTCTGGCAACTGACTGCTGGCGGTCGGAATACCACCGATGGGGACAGGCTCCTCTGAGATGGTGCCTATGTTGGCAGTTTGTCCATTTCCATGCGGCTGATTGTATTCCTGAATGAGGTCGTGCGGAAGGGACGAGTCCAACAGTTTGTCGATATAAATATACTGTGTAATCAAGAAGTTGTTCCGTTCGTAGTATTTCCGGATCGGTTTCCTCATCTTGTCAAGCTGTTCCTCCGTCTTGTAGTACTGATGCCAGTGATATCTCGGATTGCTCTTGCCGATCAGTCGCATGCTCCGCATCTGCGATGTCATCAGAATTTCTGGTCCCAAGCTCGTGCGTCGTGCATCGACCTCGGTCATTGTGGGCCGTCGTCGGAGAGTGAGAAGATCCGATGGTTCATCCAGGGGGCCACGCTCTTCATCCTCGATCGTCGTGTCGTGGCTCTGGACCGAACCCCGTCGCTTCATCTCGCGCCGGGGAATGGTGAGCAGAGAGGTGGAGGAGCGTGACTGGATCAGACTCGGGAGCCGTTGGCCTCTGGTAGTGACAATCCCGGTGTCCTCGCTCAAAGGGATGAAGCTTGTCAGGCCATGGCGAAAGATGGGCCGTTGCGGAGTCGACGACATGTTCATGGTGGTGTCAATGCAGTCCGTGCATGGGAATGAGGATGGCAGCTGGATGGAGCCTCTGAAGGAGACTTATAACCTCTGCCGTTCTGCCACGGCGTGCTTCATTGTCGCCATGGCGTCGGGGGTCGCAATCCAAGGCCTTGGTTAAAACTCTACTACAGAACAAATCCAGGGTGACGTAAACGCCAGAGGCAGTGAGATATAGCCCAGCCAAGAACCGACTAAGACCGGCCACCAATTTGTCTACTGCCTTGCAGACAGGACTGCGTTCCATACCTTGATCAAACAGCCTGGTAATGAATTTCTTCCTTTCAGGTTGATCATTAAGATTAACGGGCTTGCAAAAGCACCTCTAGCTGCCCAGCGCGTCCTACCCATATTGTCATGCTCGTCGAGAACTGGATGCTCACCGAGAACTGGATGCTCGCTTGATGAGTCCAATATGCCGCATCTGCGCCAACCAAGCTCCCAAAATCTTTCCTCAATAGATGCCGCAAAAGGTCGTGCCATATATGTCGTTCCGCCGTGAAAAGTATCCAAACTCGTGATATTACGCCCCTCCCCCAGTTTTATGTGCAAAGCAAAACAAAGCCGGTCAAGAACACGGACGTGAGCGTACCAAGAATCATGTTGGAGAAGCTGACAGCCCCGTTGGTGCTGCTCGCTTTGGCGCTGCTCCCTGTCTTGGAAGATGAGGCCGAACCTGTCTGAGTGGATGACCCGGTGGATGACGAGGGATCGGCAGAGCTGGTGGCCGTCGTGATCGGCTTCACATTCGGTCTCGTGCTCGTAAATTTGGCGCATGCACTCTCATTCAGCGGTCGCGAGCCAACGGGCGAGCCGATGTTGGCGATGACGGCTTGCGTATCGCGGACGGGGACACCGACAGTGCCATCGTCCCCGATCGTGAGGATATCTACGGTGCTGTTGACCACGGTCGGTGTCCCATCACCACTTTGTTCGTAGCTGAGGCCATTCCACGTCGTCCCATGTCGCGCATCGGCGCCCGTATTCGTCAGGTAGGCCAGATAGAGTTCCTGGCCGGCAAACTCGGTGGGCAGTGACAGCACAAAAGTCAGCGTGTTCTTCTCGTCAGAAATATTGGCCGGCATGGAATTGATGAGGACGACGGAGGCGAGGAGACTGTCCTGGTACACCGAGTAGGCGGCAATCCGGCCGCCGTAGCCATCAGGGAAATCGTGGAAGACGTAGCTGCTGACTTGGGCCTGGCACGAGGCGCCAATCGTCTGGTCAAACGCGGCCCAAGCGTAATAATTGGGTCGGACAAAAGGCTCATTCCCGTAAATCTCAATCGGCTGCCACGCGCTGGCGTTGCTGTTCTCGGTCATGTGCATCTGCACCGACGAGATGTTGAGACTGGCGGCATACAAAAAGAAGTTCAGGGTCCACAAGGCAGCGGCGAAGACGTCGGTGATCCCATACATTCCAATGGGTCCCACGACACCCATTTCACGCAGGGCGTACGGGTAGCCCGTGGCGAAGGCTTGCTGGACTTGCACCGCCCACGCCGCGAACTGGTCATCGGTGGTCGACAACGTCATGAAGTCATACTGGGTCAGCGGATACGTCGACACGCCGATGTAGTAGTAATAGTCGTGCTGGTTCCAACTGGCAATGTACGGCTGAGAGGAGGTGTTGGCCAGGACGGTGACGCCATCGCCGTTCAGGTCGGTGATCTCAAACGTCGTGCTAATGGTCGACGCCGTGCAGCCGGGTTCAAAGAAGTCGCTGGGGATGCCATTAGGCTCCAGGACCTGCTGCCAGACGGCATTGGCTCGGGCCAACCACTCCTGCGTGTAGATCGTGCCCGTCCACGCACCGGATCGGAAGTGGTTCTGCAGGTACAGGTCGGGCTCGTTGCCAATTTCAAAAGAGACGAGGTCGACGTCGGTCAGTCGGCTGAGGGCCTGCGTGGCCATGGTCGTGATACGCTCGATGTAGTCCGACTCGGTGTACGCCAAGTTCAAGCCGAAGGTAATGGGCGTTTTGTTGGGAAAGGCCCGGTTGATGGCCTCGAAATAGCGCGGGCCAATGATCTTCGAATCGGTCGGATAGTCACCTTGGCCCACGGGATCCGGGTTTATCTCCACCACGTACTCGTTCATAGAGTCATCGTAGATCATGTAGTCTTGGGTGTTTCCGCCAATGCGAAAGTGAGGGGGAGAGCCCGTGTAATTGGCCAGGTTCGCGATTAGGTTGGTCGTGAGGTCATTGTTGGTGCTGCCTCCAGAAAACGCGAACAGGTTGGACGCCTCGATGCCGAAGCCCGCGAAAGAGGGACTGATGATACCGGACACGCCCAACGGGGGCTGCGCGGTAGCCGGGTAGGAAACATTTTGAGAGGAAGCGACAGAGAGAAGCCAAGCTCCAACGACAGACAGGCACAGGCGGCACATGACCAACCGGCCAAAACGACGGCGCTGCAAGAGGGAGAACGACAATGTCAACAACAAGCAAAGGGGTGGGCAGGAGGAGAAGAGGAAAGGAGAGAGGAAAAGACGGCAGGACAAGAGAACGTGCAGTGGTGTATCAGCGCGAGTGGACAACAGCAGCAAAGCATGCAGTGTCGATAGATAGTCCCTTGCAGTGGCTCCCAATGGCAGAGTGGGCGGTGGTTGGGGCATGGCAAGGCCCGGCAGGGCTCAGCAGGGCCTAAGCTGCAACGGGAATCGCGAGTGGATCAGAAATTGCATGTCTTGTGCTACGAAAGCTGAGATGACCGGTTTGGCGAGGGCTGTGCCTGATTTAGACCACTACCCACCTCCTCGTCATCATCGGTGACCGTTATCAAGTCCATCCGCCCATTCCCGAACGCTGCACCAGGTTCGGTGCAAATTAAGCGAGAGATGTCGCACAAGTGTAGGCACAGGATAGAGCAGAGAAACGTAGAGCGGAGAAATGTAGAGCCACGTGCAGAGATGTTTGCAGCATGCAACCGTAGAGCGCGGAGCTTTGGCCTCAGGTTGTCCAGGTCGTTCTGACTTAACCGAGTGACGGATCGACCAGCTCGATGAGGCCCCGGACAAGGGAGCAAGAAATCAATCCGCCCGACAGAACCGGCGGAAACCACTGCCCGAATTAGGTCATCGGCCTCTCAACATCAGAACTTACCCCTCAATCCCATCATGAGCGCGGATGACCACTCCGCAGTTCAATGGCAGCGGCATCACGATTGCTGACAGTCTGTCTTCATCTGACGTCGAGTCAAAATACATGATACCGGTGGAATTCGCGAGATCTCACCCATCTCGTCGGGTGAAGCAACGAAATCAGAGACCAATATCAGTTATGGAGAATATTATGATATTGATTATTAACGGCAAATCACGCTGCTACCGGGTCCGGGAAATCAGGATTTCCACACAACCCTCTCGCCCTCCGGCTCGTCATCAAGGCATCAAGGTCATTAGTTGCTTGCCAAGTATAGTACAAAAATGTGGGCCAGCAGTGCCACGAAGCGAGAGACTGCGTTTCCTCTGCGAGAATAGACCAATTGGTGGGTATCGATCGACTGATGGTACAGGGTAGTGGTGGTGTAGTACTGTTACAAACTGGTAAGGCGACCTCCGTTGAGGCTGTGAGGGGTATTGTAAAGGAAAGTGATTAGTGCCGTGTTGCTAGTGGAATGATATCGAGCGATAGCGTCGGACAGTGTTGGTGACAGGGTTGGAGAAGTAGTGTGCGGAATTGGATCAGGCTGATGATGACGATGATAATGATCAAGGTTGCCGGGAGGAGGTGCAGGATGCAGGGTGCAGGATGCAGGATGCAGACTGATGTCGTGCTTGACCAGATGCCAACGCATCACTCCCGCCGGCGTGTGACCAGTCTGCCCACTGAGATCGGATCGTAGATGGCCCGGAGACATTTCGGCTCTCCACACATCAGAGGTATCAGGGCAGAAGGGCGTTCCATGGTCAGATATAGCAGCGCCGGGTACAGTATGTCGTTCCTCGGCTGGGACGGTACGGTGTCGACGAAGCAAGCGTCCAATGCCGCCGGGTGTGACGATAGCGGAAAAGACGACCACAAGGGCCGTGCACGGCCATCACCCGACGATGGTCGAGAGATCCGGCCGTCTATTCACATCGTTTGGGGAGAGCAGGAAGCGGTCGATTTGGCGGAGGGCCAGGGCAGGGAGGATATTTCGATCCAGTAGGCATGGCGAAGGCGACGTCTGCGGCAGCTGGTCGTGAGGGTCGCCTGGGTTGTTTCGAGGGAAGACGGGATGCCGGAAGACTGGATGCTCCTTGGTTGTGCCGATTAATCGTCAAAGGGCTGCTCTGTGATCTCTGGTCTGTGGTCCGTGGTCTGTCAGACAAAAGGGAAAGTGGTGAGCCTCATCGGCTGGGAGGGAGGATGGAAATATTTATTTTCAGGATCTCCCACTGGCCTACCCACCCAGGAGGACCGGCAAGTCGCTTCCAGAAACGGGAGACAACGGCGCAGTCACTGAAGGGGGCGGCTCTCGCCGCTGGAGCCTGCCCAGCTGGGATTTCCTGGATCCTGGGCCCCAGTATGGGCAGGGGGGTGCGACGTGTGACACCCATGAAATTTTTGCCATGCAAACGTGGCCATGCCCCTGGATTAGGCATCCCCAAAAAAGCCTAGCAGGCTCACAGCAAAAGGGAAGCACTGCCAGCCAGGGCCACACTCGGCGGGGGCCTGTGTGTGGCACGCCGGCCTCGCCGCGCCCAGTAAAGGAGAAGAAAACGGAGGTCTGCTGAAGCCCAGGCTGAGCTGTACTTTGTGCTATTGCACGGTTGCCATCGATCTGCTGCGCCGACTTTGCGACGCCCTCTGCGGCAGGGCCTGGGTCTGATTACCGCTCACGCTGACAGCGATGACACAGGACATGAGCCCGAGTTCATCTCCCGTCGTCGTGTCATGACCCATCGTGACCCATAATGACCCATCCGCTCACCGACCTGGGTGCCCAGCTCGTGCGAGAAAAATATGGCGCCGGCGCGGACAGATTTAGCGACTGAGTGGACCCAGGCCGTGCCCCCGGTGGAATCAGCGGTGTGTGGGCGTCCAGCTGTCCAGAGCCAGCATCTTGGGAGGGGGATGCTGGATGACAATTGTCTTCTTCTTGGTCAGCATCGAACCCGTGATCACTTTGGCTGCTGCAGCCAGCATCCTCCTGGCGCTTCCCCTCCCTCGAGGCTTTTCCCGTGGCCTTTCCTGCGCCCTTCCATTGGCTGTCCTCCGAGCCTTTCAGCCGAATATCTGGGATCTTGTTCCCCAAGCTCGGCAGGGCCGGCTGCCTGGTGCCTTTTTGACGGCCCTGCGGCCACGGCGCCATCTGACTCGTCCAACGTTTCCGCATGAAAATGCCTTGCCAGCTTGGCTGTTGACGCCGCGACCGCGGTTAGCCTATCCGTCGGATTGGCTTGAGAATGAAACAGAGCAGCAGCTGACGAAAGACCGGGATGACACAGACGCCATGGGCCACAGGAACTGCCTAATTTGACCATCGTCGGGTGAAGTCTTTCCACCGCAATGTATCTGCGATACGCTCATTCGATTCATATATTGTGAGCCTGACCGAAAGTGATAGATCCGAGATGTGTGTAGTCAGCGATCGGGCATGAGACACGTATGACTTCTCGTTCCTTTCGGCAACGCGGACGGAAATCGCAGTTGTCAAGTATGGATCGGTAGTCGTCAGTGTTCTGACTGGATCATGGCCTCGACTATGTGCACGATTAGATTATAGCTGGGAATCACTGAGGATCACCTTATGCGCGCTGCACTCGTGCGCCCCTTGGTTGTGGCCTCACCATCTTTACTGGAGAGATATCAAGGCAAAATGAAAAAATACATGTGTAAAATGTTGATTTCTACATGAAGCATTACTGCCAAATCTGGCCTGCCAAGAAGCGCTAGAGAATTCAATAGACCATCATTACTGATGAATAATTGATTGAAGAAATGAAGCAATCCGGTCAGGGTTGGAGCAGTGGTAGGCGAGCGTTGCCTACTTGGGAGTCCCACTTCTCACGTGTTGGCACGGTTATCAT
>Ga0255336_100191_pt1 | contig 129939 bp, 101 predicted proteins | sample MeOH1_35cm_T3_17_FD_189102 | JGI IMG/M metagenome (GOLD analysis project Ga0255336, IMG submission 189102) | Sandy soil microbial communities from University of British Columbia, Vancouver, Canada - MeOH1_35cm_T3_179 | ecosystem: Engineered > Artificial ecosystem > Sand microcosm > Unclassified... | reverse complement strand
AAGACCTGGCTGCGGCCGCCGGCGTGACGGCTCGCACGGCGGCGCGCCTGTTCGTCAAGGAAACGGGACTCACCTTTGGGCAGTGGCGTCAGCAGCTTCGCCTGCTGGTCGCGGTGGAGCGCCTTGGAGCGGGCGCGAGCGTCACGCAGGTGGCGCCCGAGGTGGGATACATCGACGTGTCTTCCTTTATCGCGGTGTTTCGGGACGCATTCGGCGACACGCCCGCCCGTTATTTCCGCTAACGCAATGCGATTGCCGCCGTTGTCAATGCGCGCCCGCTGCATCCGGGCCGCCGCCGCCCTTGGCCGGCCGCGTAATCCAGATAAGCGGAATGATCAGAATGAAGATGACCGCCGAGACGAAGAAAATATCGTTCAGACCCATCATGGCCGCCTGCGTGTTCACGGTGAAATCGAACAACGCATGTGCCGATTGCGGATTCAGATGCAGCAGCGATTGGGTCGAGTCGATCTGCTGATTGAACACGGGATTGTTGACGGAGGCCTGCTCGGTGAGCCGTTCGTGATGCAGCACCGTGCGGTTGTTCCACTCGTTGCCGGCGATCGAGGTGCCCACCGCGCCGCAGAATACGCGGGCGAAATTGGACAGGCCCGCTGCGGCGGGAATCTTGCTCGGTGGCTGGCCGGACAAAATGATCGAAGTCAGCGGCACGAAGAACAGCGCCATCGGAATGCCTTGCAGCAGCGTGGGTAGCACCAGGTGCCACGTGTCGATTTCGATCACGTATTTGGAGCGCATGTAGAACACGATCGCAAAGCCGATGAACGCAAGCGTGGCGATCACGCGCGCATCCGAGCGCGGCAGCACGCGGCCCATGACCGGTGCGAGCAGCACCGCGAACACGCCGAGCGGCGCGGTCACGAGACCGGCATCGACGGAACGGTAGTTCAGGTACTCCTGCATCCATTGCGGCAGAAGCACGAGATTGCCGAAAAACACGCCATACGCGACTGAAATGGCAATCGTGCCGCCGAGAAAATTGCGCTGCTGGAAGAGCCGCAAGTCGACGATCGGATGTTCCTCGGTCAATTCCCACACGAGAAAGAACGAGAAGCTCACGAGCGCGGTGATGCCGAGAATCACGATCACAGGCGAGGCGAACCAGTCGAGGTCTTTGCCCTTGTCGAGCATGATCTGCAGCGAGGCGACCCACGTGATCAGCAGGGCGAGTCCGACCACGTCGATGGGCGGCTTGCGGGTTGGCGACTCGCGGGTGCGGTAGATCATCCATGTGACGCCGGCCGCGAAAATGCCGACGGGAATGTTGATGTAGAAGATCCACGACCAGCTGTAACTGTCGGTGATCCAGCCGCCGAGCGCCGGGCCCGCAATCGGGCCGACGGTTGCCGTCATCGCCCATAAGGCGAGCGCGGTGGAGGATTTTTCCTTTGGATACGAGCCGAGCAGAATGGCTTGCGACAGCGGAATCAGCGGGCCGGCCACGGCACCCTGGAAGATCCGCGCGAGCAGCAGGATCGGCAGTGTCGGCGCGATGCCGCATAACCAGGACGCCAGCACGAACATCAGAATCGCGCCGACAAAAAGCTTGATCTGGCCGATGCGTTGCGTGAGCCAGCCGGTGAGCGGAATCGACACGGCATTGGCCGCCGCGAATACCGTGATGACCCACGTGCCTTCGTCGACTGAAACGCCGAGGTTGCCCGAAATGGTTGGGATCGCAACGTTCGCGATCGACGTGTCGAGCACGTTCATGAAAGTGGCGAGCGCGACGGCAATCGTGGCCAGAACCAGTTGGCCGCCCTTCAGCGGCGGCGGTGGTGCGGGCGGCGCCGAAGCAGGCGCGGAGGTGGGCTGGCTCAAACGGTTCTCCGGATCGGTGTGCTGCGCATATGCTGCGTGGATGTTTATTCGTGCCCGCGCGATGCGTGCGGCCGCAGGTCCGATGAATGCTCGCAAAAGCATACCTGTATTCGCGTTTGGGCGTCATCGGTGCCGGTAAACCGCGGGGCGAAAACAAATCCGGCAGCGTATGCTCGCGGCTGAGGCCGCACGCAGGCGGAAATATCCACTACGAATCAACGAAGAGAAGGAAACGATATGGGTTGGGAGCAATTCGAACACGGCTGGCGGCGCGCACCGGCGGCTGCGCCTGCCAAAGGTCTGGTGGTGCTGATGCACGGCGTCGGCAGCAATGCGCGCGATCTGATGCCGCTCGCGGACATCTGGAGCGAAAGCCTGCCGGACGTGGCGTTCACCTCGCTCGACGGCACCGATGCGTTCGACGGCGGCTTCGGCGGACGCCAGTGGTTCAGCCTGCGCGACGTCAACGAAGGCAATCGCGAGGCACGCGTGGCCGCGGCCTATCCGGCGTTGCGGCGCATGCTCGAAGCCGAGCTCGCGCACTGGCAGCTGCCTTTCGGGCGCCTTGCGCTGGTCGGTTTCTCACAAGGTTCGATCATGGCGCTGCACCATGTGGCGACCAGTGCGGAAGGCGCAGCCGGCGTGGTCGCGTACTCGGGGCGGCTTGCCTCGGTGATCGTCGCGCAGAACGGCACGCCGCTCACGTTGATCCACGGCGAGGACGACGAAGTGATTCCGGTGCAGGAACTCGAATACGCCGCCGACGCGTTCAGTAACGCGGGCTATACCGTGGACGCCTACGCACTGCCCGGCATTGGACATACCATCAACGCCGACGGCGTCGCACTCGGCCAGGAGGCGCTGGAACACGCGCTCGGCGCTTTGTCGCGCGGCTGACACGGCTCTGATTGAAAAGCGGCCCTAAAGAATTTGATCTGCTTGCCGTTAACTGCTCATTAGCATGAAAATCACCCCCGCCGCGCGGACCGCGCAATGTCCAGCAGGGCGTCCCCTCCAAAGGGGGCTGCCTGCGGGCGTACCAAGCGGCTCGGGTGACCGGGGGCGCATTTTCCAGACTGCCCGGTACGGGCGGATAACGACACATCAGAGCCTTCCTATGGCCAGACCGACGCCGTATTACCCGTTTTTCGATCGCTTGTTCCGCCAATCCGTGACGGTGGACCTCGGCACGGCCAATACCCTTATCTATACCGACGACGGCGGCATCGTGCTGAACCAGCCGTCCGTGGTGTGTTTCCAGAAAGAGGCCGCCGACCGGCCGAAGCGCGTCACGGCCGTGGGCACCCAGGCGCGCCAGCTTCTGGGCCGTGAGCCGGCCAACCTCGAAGCCGTGCGGCCCATGCGCCACGGCGTGATCGCCAACTTCTCCGCCGCCGAGCACATGATCCGGCAATTTGTCGACATGGCGCGGCCGCGGCCGTTCTTCAGCCGCCGCGCTGCGTTCACGTTGTGCGTGCCGGCGGGCGCGACCCAGGTCGAGCGTCGCGCGATCAAGGAAGCGGCCGTGGCGGCCGGCGCGTGGAAGGTGAGCCTGATCGGCGAGTCGCTGGCCTCGGCGGTCGGCGCGGGTCTGCCGGTGTCCGAGGCGATTGGTTCGATGGTGGTCGATATCGGCGGAGGCACGACGGAGGTCGGCGTGATCGCGCTCGGCGGCATGGCGTATAACGGCTCGATCCGCGTGGGCGGAGACAGCTTCGACATGGCGATTGTGAGCTACGTGCGCAATCTGTACGGCGTGCTGCTCGGCGAACAGACCGCTGAACACGTCAAGAAGAATATCGGCTCGGCCGTGCGCGACGTGCCGCGCGAGCATATGAACGCGACCGGCCGCAGCGTCGACGACGGTTTGCCGCGCACGGTTCAGCTGAGCAACCACGATATCGCCGATGCGATCGAAGGGCCGCTGCGTCAGGTGATCGGCGCGGTGAAGCGCGGGCTCGAGACGGCGCCGGCCGAACTGGTGACCGATATCGCCAATAACGGCATCGTGCTGACGGGCGGCGGTGCGCTGCTCGGCAACCTGAGCCGTCGCCTGACGAGCGAGATCGGCCTCGAAGTGCGCATTGCCGATGAACCGCTCACATGCGCGGTGCGCGGCGCCGGCATGGCGGCCGCAGCCGGCCTGCTGGACGAACTCGCCTACGAATGATCCCGCGCGGGATCTGCCGCGCCGGTGCCACGGCAATGCACCGAGCCGGCCGTTGAACCGGGCGGCCACGCGGATCGAGCGGCTGTGTGACAATACGCCTCGCGTCCCAATCTTAGGGACGTTTGCGCACCTGTTTTCCCCATTTCATTTCGAGCCGGCGCCGCTGCAATCACGCGTTGCCGCGCTGTCCGTGAACCGTTCGTGAATCGATCCGTTTCCATTTCACCGCCGCCTTCATCATCGCGTTTCATTGAATTGCGAAGCGGCTTGCACATGCCCTACGTGGAAGCCGGCGAGGGCGAGCTGTTGCTGTTCGTGCATGGCTCGCTGTGCGACTACCGCTATTGGCAACCGCAACTCACGGGTTTGTCGAAGCATTACCGTTGTGTCGCTGTGAGTCTCACGCATTACTGGCCGGCGGCCGATACGGACCCCGGCTCGCCGTTCAGCTGGAGCGAGCATGCAGACGAAGTGGCTGAATTCATCGAGCGATTCGGCGCGGGACCGGCGCATGTAGTGGGGCACTCGCGCGGCGGTTGCGTGGCGTTTCATTTTGCGCGCCGCCATGCGCAACACGTGCGCACGTTGACGCTCGCCGATCCGGGCGGCCCGTTGCAGATTGCCGGCCGTCCGCCCGCGAGTCTGCCGGAGACGGTCAACGCGTTGCGCTCGAAAGCGGCGCAACTGATCGAAAGCGGCGAGGTGGAGGCCGGCCTGCAACTGTTCGTCGATTCGGTTAGCCGGCCCGGCTTCTGGGCAATGAGCACGCCGGGCTTTCGCAGAATGGCGACCGACAACGCGCACACGCTCGCGCGCCAGTTCCGCGATCCGTTGCCCGCGTATGTTCCCGAGGAAGCCGCCGAGGTGCGTTGCCCAGTTCTGCTGATCGATGGCGAAAAGAGTCCTGACATGTTTCGCCGTACCGCAGCCGCGCTGCAAACATGGCTGCCCGATGCGCGCCGCGAAACCGTGCGCGGTGCGTCGCACGGAATGAACCTCGCGCATCCGTCGGCGTTCAATCGCTACGTCGATGAGTTCATTCGCTCCGTGAGGGCGTAATGGCCGCGTAATGGCCGCGTAATGATCGTGCAATCACTGCACGATGAGTTTGTGCCAGGCGCCATGCGCTCGCGGCGATCTCCGCGCTCTGGCCCGGCACCGGCAACGAATCAGACGTTCGATCTCACGACTTGCGATGAGCGTCTTTGTCGAGCGCGTGTTCCGCCGCTTCGCCGACGAGGCCGTGGTAATACAGATGCACGCCGATCGCGAGCGAGTCGTTGCGAATTTCGTGGAAGGCTTTCCACGCTTTCACGGGGTCTTTGAACAGCAGATAGTGCGCTTCCTGCGCGATCAGATCCGCGACTTCATGCAGGCCGTGACCATGCAGCACGTTCACGAGCGTATCGAGGCTGCGGTGAGTGCGCGCGTCGGTACGCGGGTAGAGCATGTGCAATACCGCCACGTCTTGTGTTTTCAGCGCCGCCGACAGCGCGACGACGATATCCTGGTGATTCAACGCGGTGACGATGCTTTCGTCACTGTGGACGTGATCGGGAAATAGCGTTTCGAGAGAAGCGTTCATCAGGTCCTTCCGTTCTTCTGACTGATTAAAAAAGCCCGCCGCAGAGCGGCGGGCCAAAGACAGCGATGTGTTAGCAGGGGAAGCAAAACACGGATTCAGTATCGCAGATGCACCCACGACTTCGCAGCCCGGCTGCCGCAAAACATTGTTGCAGTAAGCGCTCCAGCTTTCATTTGGCTGGCGGGCTGCGAGCGGCGTGCGGCACATCGACTCGTACGACGTTTGGGCGCGTTTTGTGGCAACCTCTACCGCGTTCAGCGGGAAATCAGGCAACGAATGTTGCGTTGGTCGAGATGGATTGTTGCGGTCAATCGTCGCAATGCCGGGCTCTGTGGACTTTAAAATGCGGATCGGAGCCTGAGCATGCCAACACGTTCAACGACGATCGAGCATGCCGGCACGTGTGCGATGTGAAAGTAAAAGGAACAGTTAGATGAACTCGAAGACACACGCAACGCTGAGCTTTTCCGACAGCGACCAGACTATTGATCTGCCGATTTATCAGGGCACGCTCGGACCGGATGTGATCGACATCCGCAAGCTGTACGGCCAGACCGGCAAGTTCACGTACGACCCGGGTTTCATGTCCACGGCGGCATGCAATTCGGCGATCACCTATATCGACGGCGATAAGGGCGAACTGCTGTATCGCGGTTATCCGATCGACAACCTGGCACAGAACGCCGACTTTCTCGAAACCTGCTATCTGCTGCTCAAGGGCGAACTGCCGAACGCGCAGCAGAAGGAAGAGTTCGTCAAAACGGTCACGCAGCACACGATGGTGCACGACCAGATGCACTTCTTCTTCCGCGGTTTCCGTCGCGACGCGCACCCGATGGCGATTCTGGTTGCCGCAGTCGGCGCGTTGTCGGCGTTCTATCACGACTCGCTCGACATCAGCAATCCGGAGCACCGCGAAATTTCCGCGATCCGCATGATCGCGAAGCTGCCGACGCTGGTGGCGATGGCGTACAAGTACACCGTGGGTCAGCCGTTCGTTTATCCGAAGAACGACCTGTCGTACAGCGCGAATTTCATGCGCATGATGTTCGCCAATCCGACGGAAGAGTACAAGGTCAACGACGTGCTGGTGCGCGCGCTCGACCGCATCCTGATCCTGCACGCCGACCATGAACAGAATGCCTCGACCTCGACCGTGCGTCTCGCCGGTTCGTCGGGTGCCAATCCGTTCGCGTGTATCGCGGCCGGTATCGCGTGTCTGTGGGGTCCGGCGCACGGTGGCGCGAACGAAGCCGCACTGAACATGCTGGAAGAAATCGGCTCGGTCGACAACATTCCTGAGTTCATCGCGCAGGTGAAGGACAAGAATTCGGGCGTGAAGCTGATGGGCTTCGGTCACCGCGTCTACAAGAACTACGATCCGCGTGCGAAGCTGATGCGCGAAACCTGCCACGAAGTGCTGGAAGAACTGGGCCTGCACGACGACCCGCTGTTCAAGCTGGCAATGGCGCTGGAAAAGATCGCACTGGAAGACGAATACTTCGTGTCGCGCAAACTGTACCCGAACGTCGACTTCTACTCGGGCATCGTGCAGCGCGCACTGGGCATTCCGACCGCCATGTTCACGTGTATCTTCGCGATGGCACGTACGGTCGGCTGGATTGCACAGTGGAACGAAATGATCGCCGATCCGGAACAGAAGATCGGCCGTCCGCGTCAGCTCTTCGTGGGCGAGACGCAACGCGAAGCGAAGCCGCTCGCGAAGCGGTAAAGCGTCGCGGCTGACAGCCGCCTGACGCCCGCGCGGCGCTCTCACGAGGAGCGCCGCGCGATCCCCCTCTGCACGTCCTGTGCCACGGAAAAAACTGAAACTCCCATGTGATAAGTTCGTCTGACGCGGACAGACCCTCTACAATCGGAAGCGACCGGGCAGCACCCGCCACAACCGAATGTGACACTGAACGCAGAAGCGAACCCATAGGAGTGACACTGATGCAGCAGCCAGAAGCCCTCGGCGGCCTTTCGGGCGGAATCGACCACCGCGAACCCGAGCCGGACGGCGTATTCATCCCCACGGAAAACCTCAACGTCGCGAGCGCTACCCAGCACGTGCTGAAGTCGGGCGATACCTTCATCGTCAACGATCCGCTCGGCGATATCACCGGCCACGACGACGGCCTGTTCGTCAACGACACCCGTGTTCTCTCGCAACTGCGCCTCACCTTCGGCGGACGCGCGCCGTCGCTCCTGTCGGGCAGCGTCAGCAGCGACAACACCTCGTTCACTGCGCATCTGACCAATCGCCCGTTGCCGCCGCTCGGCGGCGACAGCACGCCCGAAGGCGTGATCCACGTCGAGCGTGTGCGGGTGCTGTCGGGCACCGTGCTCAACGAAGCCATCGAACTGACCAACTACGGCACGAGCGACGCGGTGGTGCCGCTCTCCATTTCGTTTGCCAGCGACTTTCGCGACATGTTCGAAGTGCGCGGCCTGAAGCGCGACAAGCAGGGCCGTGTCCAACCGGCGCGCGTCGAAAATCGGGAAGTACTGCTTGGCTATGTGGGCCTCGACGACGTGTCGCGCAATGTGCAGATCGCCTTCTCGCCGGAACCGGACAAACTCTTCGCCGACCGCGCCGACTACACCGTCAAGCTGCCGGCGCAGGCGTGCGTGTCGATTTATCTGTCGGTGTCCGTACAAGTGGTCGCGCGCGCGGACAACCCTGGCGCCGGTGTCTCGCAGCCCACGCATCCGTTGAGCGAAGCCCACCTGTCGCAGATCGACGCGGAGCGCCCGCGCGTCGGCCGCGCTGCCGTGCGCGCCGCGCTCGTCGACGCTCACCTGGTCATGCGCGAGCGCCGCCGCGCCACCGCGCGCGTGCGTTCGAGCAATCCGCTTTTCAATGCATGGATCGACCGCTCGCTCGCGGATCTGGGCCTGCTGACCACGGACCTCGTGACCGGCCCGTATCCCTACGCCGGCATTCCGTGGTTCTCGACGCCATTCGGCCGCGACGCGGTCATCACATCGCTGCAAACGCTGTGGTTGCAGCCGCAACTGGCGGCGGGCGTGTTGCGTTTTCTCGCGGAACATCAGGCGCGCGAGAACTCGCCGTTTCGCGACGCCGCGCCCGGCAAGATCATGCATGAGATGCGCAAGGGCGAAATGGCCGCCACCGGCGAGGTGCCGTTCGCGCTGTACTACGGCGGCGTCGACACCACGCCGCTGTTTATCGTGCTGGCCGGCGCGTATGCGGCACGTACGGGCGACAGCGCGTTGATCGACGAATTGTGGCCGGCGCTCGAGCGCGCGGCGCAGTGGGTTGCGGGCGTGTGCGACAAGAACCGCTACGGCCTGCTGGACTATCAGCGCGAGTCGGACGGCGGCCTGGCGAATCAAGGCTGGAAGGACAGCCACGATTCCGTATTCCACGCCGACGGCCGTTTCCCCGACGGCCCGATTGCGCTCGTCGAAGTGCAGGCCTATGCGAGCGCCGCTTTCGACACGATGGCTCACTTCGCGAAGGTGCGCGGCCTGCACGATTCGGCCGCGAAATACAGCGAGCGTGCGAAGAAGATCCGTCAGTGCGTCGAAGAAAAATACTGGATGCCTGAGTCCGGCTTCTACGGCATTGCGCTCGATGGCCACGGCGAACTGTGCCGCGTGATGGCTTCGAATGCCGGCCATCTGCTGGCGTTCGGGTTGCCCTCGCGCGAGCGCGGCGAATCGGTGGTGCGCGCGCTCGACTCCACGCTGTTCCACACCGGCTGGGGCGTGCGCACGCTGGCCGCGAGCCAGGCGCGCTTCAATCCGATGGCATATCACAACGGCTCGGTCTGGCCGCACGACAACGCGCTGTGCGCGCGCGGCCTGTCGCGTTACGGCGGCAAGGCCGCGGCGGTGCGGCTGCTGCAGGCGCTGTTCCAGGCGGCGGTCAACTTCGACATGCGTTTGCCTGAACTCTTCTGCGGGTTCCCGCGGCGGCGCGGCGAGCCGCCTACCGCCTATCCGGTCGCGTGTCTGCCGCAGGCGTGGGCCGCAGGTTCGCCGTTCATGATGCTCGAAGCGTGTCTCGGCATCACGATCGACGCCGAGCGGCGCGAAGTGCTGATCGAACAGCCGATGCTGCCCGAAGGCATCGACTGGCTCGAAGTGGGCGATATCCGGGTGGGAGACGCTTCGGTATCGATCACGTTCCGCCGGATCGGCGAGAAGGTTGTCGCCTCGGCGGAGCAGGGCGACGTGCGGGTGGTCGCGCTGCTTTGAGCATGCGGTAGCGCGCCGCAGCTCCTGCTGAACGCCATGTGCCGGGTGGTAACATTTGTTGTCATCCTTTCCGACCGCTCGCCCGGTACATCCGCATGCCAGACAGTTTCGACCAGCTCGCCGCCCTGATCCGGGCGCGCTTCTCAGAACTGAGTCCGCAGTTCCAGATGGGGGCGGCCTTCCTGCTCGATCATCCCGACGAGGTCGCGGTCTCGTCCATGCGCAAGGTGGCCGAACGGGCACAGGTGCAACCGGCCTCACTGGTGCGTCTGTCGCAGCAACTCGGCTTCCCCGGCTGGAACGAATTGCGCAACCTCTTCGTCGCGCGTGTGCGCACGCGGCCTGAGCCGCTCGCGAGCCGCGCCCGTTCGCTCGTCAAATCGAAAGACGCGCTGGCGAACGATCTGCTGGTCGCGCAACAGCACAATCTCGAGGTGACCGCCGCGCATAACGGCCGCGTGATCGTGGAAGCGGCGCGTCTGTTGCGGCGTGCGCCGCACGTGCATGTGGCCGGTTTCCGCTCCTGCTATGCGGTGGCGTTTGGCCTCGTCTACGGATACCGGCTGTTCCGTTCCTCGGTGTCCTTGCTCAACGGCGAGGCCGGAACGCTGGAGATGCAGTTGCGCACCGTCGAGCGCGATAGCGCCACCATCGTGATCAGCTTCGCGCCATATTCGGTGGAAGCCGCGCGCGTAGCCGAAGCCGCCCTGGAAAAGGGCAGCAAGCTGATCGCGATCACCGACAGCGCCGTGTCGCCGATCGCCTTGAATGCCGACAAGGTGCTGATCTTTTCACACGAAAGTCCTTCGTTTTTCCCTTCGCTGGTGGCGGCGACCGCGATCGCCGAATCGCTGGTCGCGCATCTACTGGCGCTCGAGGGAGCGGGCGCGGTCGAACAGCTCGCCATTGCCGAGCAGTCGCTGCATGCGAAGGGCGCATACGTGCCTTGAATATTTCCTTCTGAATCGAGCCGGGTCTTGTATGAAGCAGGACCGCTCCATCTGCATCGGCGTCGCGCTGTTTGACAACAATTGTTGTTGAGATGTATAAATACATACCAATTGTTGAAGGGGCGCGAATGGTGGTGTCGAAGCAGGAGTTGGATCTGTTTTGCCACCGCGCTCTTCGAGATCGGCGGCGCGGGTGTGTCGATGAAGGTTCGCCGGCAAGGGCAGTGCGCATTCGGCGCTTTCATCGCCCGCATGGCTTGCGGACAGACCGGCGCCTGAACGGCTGCCGCAACCAACAGGAAACCGGATCCATGTCCACAGTGTTTCATCGTTCACCGAAGCAATTGCTGCCGGTCGCCGTCGCAGGCGAGGGCATCGAGATCATCGATTCCACGGGCAAGCGCTATATCGACGCATCCGGCGGCGCCGCCGTTTCGTGTCTCGGGCACAGCAACCAGCGCGTGATCGATGCGATCAAACGGCAGTCGCAGCAACTGCCGTATGCGCACACATCGTTCTTCACCACCGAGTCCGCCGAAGCGCTCGCCGACCGCCTGGTGGCGAGCGCCCCGCAAGGGCTCGAACATGTGTATTTCGTCTCGGGCGGTTCGGAGGCGATCGAGGCGGCGCTCAAACTCGCGCGCCAATATTTCGTGGAGAAGGGCGAACGGCATCGGCGCCATTTCATCGCGCGTCGCCAGAGTTATCACGGCAACACGCTGGGTGCGCTGGCAATCGGCGGCAATGCGTGGCGCCGCGAGCCGTTCCTGCCGATCCTGATCGAGGCGCATCACGTGAGCCCGTGTTACGCGTATCGCGAGCAACGCGCGGACGAAACCGAAGAGGCCTTCGCGCAGCGTCTCGCCGACGAACTCGAGCGGAAGATTCTCGAACTCGGCGTGGACACGGTCGCCGCTTTCGTCGCCGAAACTGTGGTTGGCGCGACGGCCGGCGCCGTGCCGCCGGTGCGCGAGTACTTCCGCAAGATTCGCGCGGTGTGCGATCGCTACGGCGTGCTGCTGATTCTCGACGAGATCATGTCCGGCATGGGTCGCACCGGCTATCTTTACGCCTGCGAGGAAGACGGCGTGGCGCCCGATATCCTGACCATCGCCAAAGGGCTCGGCGCGGGTTATCAGCCGATCGGCGCGACGCTCGTGAGCGAGCGGATCTATCAGGCGATCGTCGGCGGATCGGGGTTCTTTCAGCATGGCCATACCTATATCGGCCATGCCACCGCCTGCGCCGGCGCGCTCGAAGTGCAACGCGTGATCGAGGAAGACAAACTGCTGCCCAATGTGCTGGCGCGCGGCGAACAGCTGCGCGGCCGGCTGCGCGAGCACTACGCGCAGCATCCGCATATCGGCGACGTGCGCGGACGCGGGCTGTTCGTCGGCGTAGAACTGGTCAGGGACCGCGCCGGCAAAACGCCGTTCGACGCCGGCCTCAAACTGCACGCGGCAATTCGGCGCGAAGCGTTCGCACGCGGTTTGATGGTGTATCCGATGGGCGGCACGGTCGACGGCAAGATCGGCGATCATGTGCTGCTGGCGCCGCCTTTTATCTGCACCGCGCGTGACATCGACGAAATCGTCAGCCGGCTTACCGATGCGATTAGCGGCGCGCTGGCCGCCGTCTGAAACCTTCTGCGCCACTACGACTTGCGAGAACGATGATGACCGAGCGTTTGCCTCACTTCGACCTGTCCGACGCCACGCCCGAACAGAAAGCGGTGCTGGACGAAATTCTGTCGGGCCCGCGCCGCAATCTGAACGGGCCGTTTCTCGGCTGGATTCATAGTCCGGAACTGGCGCAGCAGGCGCAGCGCCTGGGCGCGTTCTGCCGTTACCGGACCGGTTTGCCGCTGCGCCTCTCGGAACTGGCGATTCTGGTGACCGCGGCTCGCTGGCAGGCGCAGGCGGAGTGGTACATCCACCATCCGATCGCGCTGGAAGCCGGCGTGTGCGCAGCGGATGCCGAGGCGATTCGCGAGGGCCGGCGGCCGGATTTCGCGGAAGCCGACGACGCGTTGATTCACGATTTCGCGAGCGAACTGTATGACACCAAGCGCGTTTCGGACGCGACCTATGCGAAGGCTGTCGAGCGTTTCGGGCATCAGGTGGTGATCAACCTGGTGGGTCTGCTCGGCTACTACGCATTGGTCGCGATGACGCTGAACGTGTTCGGCATGCGTGCGGTCGGGCAGGATAGTTTGCCGTTCGCTGAGTAGCTGGAAGAGTACGGGCAAGGTAAAGTCGTCGGCAGACGCTTGGGCAGCGAGCCTTGCAGTGGCGATGGCCCACGCCCTCTATAACGTCATTGTTCAGCTTTTCCGACGCACAATGCAGAAGCGCCCCGGCTGCGAACTTCGCAACCGGGGCGCTTCCTTATTACTACTACGCCGTCCCCTGCCATGCACTCGCTATAACGCCAGCAACCGCATCGCGCGACCGCGCGGCTTGCCGACTGCCGCTTGCCGATTACTGGCCGCGATACGTCGAGAACAGGCGCTGCTGCACCGAGTTCGGCGCGCCTGCATCCGAGGAGCCTACCTTTGCGCCGCCGACGTCCTGCGAGCCCTGCGCAACGGCGGCCACTGCCGTACCGTTTTCCGGCACCGTCTTCGGATAGTCGACGTCGTTCTGATTCAGGAGGCCCGCTTTTTGCGCGGCCACCAGTTCGGCACGTACCTGCGCACGCGTCACCGGACCATTCTCCTGCTGGGCGAACGAGACAGCCGGAACGACGAGCGCGGATGCGATGACCACTGCGGAAATAAGCGATTTCATGATGACCTCCAGTATTCGATTGTTGGTGAGATCGGCTGAATGCTGTGTGCCAATCCATTGAATACAGTCTATTTCTTGCAGGGTCGGCGAAAAAGCGGCTTTCTGAGGAAAGATTATTGCGGTAATTGATACAGTTGTTGGGGCGGCTTCTGTTTTGACCGATTGTCGGCATCGTCACGACGCTGGCACACGGAAGCGCCTATGATGAAGTTCGGTCCCCGCCCGCGCCTGCAGCGCCGCGCGGCACTCGCGACCGATGCCGAAACCGCAGAACGTCCGGGCGGGGCCGTTGCGGCGGGCATCAGATTCGGTCGTGGAGCGCGCGAAGCAGGGCACAAACAGGAGAGAGCAATGAAGCGCAAGGCATCAGCAGTCTGGCAAGGCGGCCTGCAAGACGGCAAGGGCTCGATTTCCACCGACAGCGGCGTTCTCAAGGAGACTCAATACTCGTTTTCGACACGCTTCGCTGACGGCATCGGCACGAATCCGGAAGAGCTGATTGCGGCTGCGCATGCGGGATGTTTCTCGATGGCGCTGTCGGCGGAACTGGGCAAGGCCGGCATCACGCCCGAGCGTATCGGCACCACGGCGACCGTTACGCTCGACAAGGACGGTGGCGGTTTTGCCATCACCGCAGTCCATCTCGACGTGGCCGTGAAGATCCCCGGCGGCGACAAAGCGGCCTTTGAGAAGGCGACCGCCGACGCCAAAGCCGGTTGCCCAGTGTCGAAAGTGCTGAAGGCCACGATCACGATGGATGCGAAGCTCGAAACCTGAGTTCGCGTTTTTCTACGGTCGTCGCAGTCGTTCAAACGCGATGATGAAGCCGGCGCCCGGGCAAAACCGGGGCCGGTTTTTGTATGGTCTGACACCGGCTCCCTGCCGCACCCTACGGAAACTCGTCTTGCTTTCTTGAACGGTTAGTCATAATATCCGTTCCATGAAGCAATCTGCCGATTCGAAACATTCCGCGAAGCAATCCGCGAAGAAAGCGGGCGAGGTCTGCCTGCGGGGCCGGCCGCGCGAATTCGACACGGACACCGTATTGGCGAGCGCGAGTCAGGTGTTCTGGAATCACGGCTACCACGCCACTTCGATCGACGACCTGTGCAAGGCCACCGGCCTGTTGCGCGGCAGTCTCTACGGCGTATTCGGCGACAAGCACGGCATCATGCTGGCCGCGCTCGATCACTACGCGGAAGGTTCGGTCGCGCGGCTCTCCGAGCGGCTCAACGCGCCGGTCCCCCCGGAAGAAGCGCTACGCAATGCCTTGCTGCACTATGCGCGGGTCGCGTGCGCGTTAACCGGCGAGCGCAGTTGCTTCATCACCAACACCACGCTGGAAATGCAGCCGGGTGACGAGGAACTGCGCACCCGCGTCGCCGCGATTCAGCGCCGCATGGCAACGCTGCTGGCGGCGTCGGTGATTCGCGGTCAGGCGAGCGGCGCCTTCAACTCCACGCTCGACGAAAAAGCCGTCGGCGATTTCCTGCTCTGCGTGATGCAAGGCTTGCGCGTGCTGGGGCGGGTCGCCCACAAAGAAGACGCGCTGACAGGAATAGTGGACGTCGCCATGCGCGCGCTCGTCTAAATTTTTTTGTCGAATTTTTGAATGATCAGTCATGAATAGCGAAGCGATCAAGTCCGCTCCGGCGGCATTCGTTGGATCCAGTGGCACGGGCGGCGCAGCCTGCGCGGCGACCTGTCCGGGCGCCGCGGCCGCGAGCGTGACGGCGTCCGTCGACAAGGCCCAGCCGCATTTTGAACGACAGGGGCTCGCGCTTGCCGTGCTGTTCGTCGGCGCCTTCCTCGCGCCGCTCGACTATTTCATCGTGAATCTCGCGCTGCCCTCAATCCACACCGGCCTGAACGCCGGCGACGCGCAATTGCAGCTCGTGGTCTCCGCCTATGCGTCGGCGTACGCGGTGCTGCTGATCACGGGCGGTCGGCTCGGCGACCTGTTCGGCCGCCGCCGCATGTTCATGACGGGCATGGCGGCGTTCGTGGTCGCTTCGGCGCTGTGCGGCTTTGCCACCAGCGGGCACATGCTGGTGATCTCGCGGATCGTGCAAGGCGTCGCCGCCGCCGTCATGGCGCCGCAAGTGCTTGCGACCATTCGCGCGGTCGTGCCGCTGCATCAGCAGACCAAAGTGATGAGCCTGTACGGCTTCGTGTTCGGGCTGTCGTCGATCGTCGGCCAGTTGGGCGGCGGCGCGCTGATTACGTATCACCCGTTCGGACTCGACTGGCGCATCATCTTTCTGATCAACATTCCGATCGGCATTGCGGCGTTTATCGGCACCTGGAAGTTCGTGCCGGAAAATCAGCCGGCCACGCGCACGGGCATCGACGTGAAGGGCGTGGCGCTGCTCTCCGCCGTGCTGTTGCTGGTCATTTACCCGATGACGCACGGCCGCGAAGCGGGCTGGCCGGCATGGACCTTCGCGATGTTCGCGCTTGCCGTGCCCGCGTTCGCGCTCTTCGTGGTGGCGGAGCGGCGCGTCGAGCGCGGCGGCGGCCATCCGCTGGTGGATCTGCAACTGTTCCGCAACCGGGCCTTCGCGTTGGGTCTCGTGCTCGCGTTCCTGTTCTACTGCAATAGCGCGTTTTTCCTGACCTACGGGATTTTCCTGCAAACCGGTTTGCACTGGACGCCGCTCGCCTCGGGCGTGGCGATCATGCCGTTCGCGATCGGTTTCGTGGTCGGGCCGCTGGCTTCGCCGGCTGTGGTCAGGCGCATAGGCGGCCATGTACTGACGCTCGGTTTTTCGATGATGACGCTCGGCTTCACGGTCACGGGCTGGTCCGCCACGCAGTCGGCGGCGCCGGATCTGCTGTTCTATTGCGGACTGGTGTGCGCGGGTGTCGGTCATGGCCTGCTGCTGCCGTCGATCATGCGCATCGTGTTGCTGGAGGTCGTGCCGGAGAAAGCCGGGCTCGCTTCGGGCGTGGTCTCGTCGACGTTGCAGATCGGCTCCGCGTTCGGCACGGCGGCCATCAGCGGCGCGTTCTTCGGCGCGATTGGTGGCCGCGCGGCTCCGGGTGCGTACGCGCACGCATTCCAGATCAGCCTCGCCATCAACGCGGTACTGATGTTCGTATGCATCGGTTTGAGCGTGCTGCTGGTGCGGCACCAGCAACTCGTACTGCGGCGTGCGGCGCAGCGGGTTTGAAAATCCGGCGACCGCAACCGTTTTCAACAGAAGCGTCGGGAATTATTAGGTAATTTTTTAAACAATCCTATTTTAAGCATGCTGCATTTACCGATGACGTGATCGTTCACAGGTAATTGTGTTTTGCGCCAGATCAGAATAAACCCTGAATGTCCCGCAGCGCTTCATTACATATGACAAAACGGCTCCGCATTTTCTACTGCCTGTGCGAATCCGCCGCAGTAACACTTGCGATCGTGCAGCGCCGCATGGGCTCGCGGCCCGGCGGCGTATGGGATGGATATTGAAGGGTTTTCCCGGTTTTACCCAGGTATCGATCGGTACTGGAAGCCATTCCACTCCCGATGAAAACGGTATCAATAAAAAGCGCTTGCAGCGATTAATTTCGATTGTTAATCTTGGCAAACCTTTTAGAGTTTTCCTTCAGCAGGTCTAATGCCGAAAAATCCGCGCAACGATTTATTGCCGCTCAAAGGTTCCGTAGGGGGTAAATATGCTGACCGCTACCATTGACGCATTCCAGACACCGCCAGCCGCCCAGTTCAATGTCGGCGACGTGGTCACGCTGAAGGAAGGGGGTTCGCGCATGACAGTGACATATGCAGGGCCAGTGGCGCTCAATCCCGGCGACTGGCTGATTTGCGAATGGTTCGACGAACACGGCGAACTGCGCCGCGAGATGTTTGCACCCGCAAGCGTGCGGGCGGAGCCACGCTCTATTCCAGCCGGTTCCGTTCTGTGGAACCGCGTGGGCCGCGCGGCCTGAGCAAACCTGGCTGGGTTGGCCGGGGGCCGGTGTTTGGGCCGACCTGTGCTGCCTTACTTGCCTGACCTATTTGCCTGACCTATTTGCCTGACTCGCTTTCCTAACTCGCTTTCCTAACCTACCAAGCCGCACCTGACTCAATTCTCAGAGCGATCCCGCGTGGTGCGACGTTGCACGCGCACCAGCAACGCGGACGAAAACGCTCGCATGCTCACGAGTTTGCGCGTCTCCACCACCTCGCCCGCGATGTTTTTCGGCGGGTTCGGTTGCAGCGCCCAATATAGCGCAAGCAGCCAGCCGAACACGGTCCAGCCGAGACAGGCATTGAAGAGCGCCAGCGTCAGCACGTCGTGCCGGTTGCGCCGGTCCGCCAGCACGGCCGGCAGAAAATAGAGCGCCAACGCCAGTACCGCGGCGATGGCCTGAACGAAGACATTGCCCGCCATGATCCGCCTCCCCACACGCGACGTATGTCTGATTGTCGCGCGATTGTTTTGTCCGCGTAAGCTCGCTGCAAACTGCTCGCGTTGCTAGCGAAACCGCCGGCGCGAACGGTGGCGGTCGTCACTCAGCCACCTCTAAGCAAGCCCGCTGCGCGACGAGGGGTTCAGCCGATCCCGCATCAGGACTATCATGGTCGTTTCGACTGAACAGACCCGCCACGGACAGCCATCATGATCTCCGACGACACGACCCAGCAGGCTCAACGCATCAACCCCGACACGCTACGTGAATTCGTGGAGCGCAAGTGGAACGACGAGATCGTGCCCGCGCTCACGGACTACATTGCGGTACCGGCCAAGAGTCCGGCGTTCGATCCCGAGTGGGTCAAGCACGGCTATCTGGAGCGCGTGATTACCGACGCCGCGCAATGGGCCGAACAGCAGGCGGTGCGCGGCCTGGAACTCGAAGTGATCCGCTTGCCGGGCCGCACGCCGGTGATCTTCTTCGAAACGCCGGCGACCCGTTCCGGCAGCGAAGAGACCATCGTGCTGTACGGCCACCTCGACAAGCAGCCCGAGTTCGACGGCTGGCGCAACGACCTCGGACCGTGGACGCCCAAGCTCGAGAACGACAGGCTGTACGGCCGCGGCGGCGCCGACGACGGCTATGCGATCTACGCGAGCATTACCGCACTCGCGGCGCTGGACGCGCAGGGCGTCGAACGTCCGCGTTGCGTCGGTCTGATCGAAACCTGCGAGGAGTCCGGCAGCTACGATCTGCTGCCGTATGTCGACGCGCTGCGCGAGCGGCTCGGCAAGGTCGGTCTCGTCGTGTGCCTGGATTCGGGCGCGGGCAACTACGATCAGTTGTGGCTCACCACGTCCTTGCGCGGACTGGTGGCGGGCGACCTCGAAGTGCAGGTGCTCGACGAAGGCATTCACTCGGGCGGCTACGGCGGAATCGCGCCGTCGAGCTTTCGCATCATGCGGCAACTGTTCGACCGTCTCGAAGACTCCGCCAACGGCACGTTGCTGCCAAAGGGTTTCCACGTCGAGATTCCGGCGGACCGTTTGCGTGAAGCGGAAGCCACCGCCCGGATTCTCGGCGACGACGTCTGGAAAAAGTTGCCGTGGGCGTGCGGCCAGGACGGCCGCCAGGTGCTGCCCACCACCACTGATCCCAAAGAGGCCTTGCTCAATTCGACGTGGCGTCCGTCGCTGTCCGTGACCGGCGCGGCCGGGCTGCCCGCGCTTGCCGATGCCGGCAACGTACTGCGTCCGCGCACGGCGTTCAAGCTGTCGCTGCGTCTGCCGCCGCTGATCGAGGCGGAAAAGGCCGTCGCCGAACTGAAGGCACTGCTCGAACTCGATCCGCCGTACAACGCCAAGGTGACTTTCAAGCCGGACGCGGGCGCGGCGAGCGGCTGGAGCGCGCCGGATCTCGCCCCGTGGCTTGCCACGGCGCTCAACGACGCGTCGCGTCGACACTACGGCGCCGATGTCGCCTACATGGGGCAGGGCGGCACCATTCCGCTCATGAACGTGCTGAAGGCGGGTTTCCCGAAATCGCAGTTCATGGTGTGCGGCGTGCTCGGGCCGAAATCGAACGCGCACGGACCGAACGAATTCCTGGACGTGCCGTACGGCAAGAAGCTCACGGCAGCGGTTGCGGAGGTGATCGCCGCCGCGCCTTGAACGTTCCAGGGCGCGCCGCCCGGTACGAACAACGCGGCCATCAATTGTATGAATGCGCGGCAAGCTTGTCTCTATGCCGCGCATCTGCGATAGAACCCAGATGAAAATGCGCGGACTGGGTGGCCGCGCGTTTGAATATGCGAAACGGATATTCCGTCTGTTATCCCGCACACCAGAAAAAATAAATTCGCCGCTGATATTTTCGATTGCATTTTCTAATCGAAGACTATTTCCTTATCTTTCCACTCCGGCAAGAAATTCAATCTCTGGCCGTCAGTAAATCGACAGGCGTCCCGCGCTTATTTATGGGCCATTTTCGCCCATCTTCGGTGCGCAAGCGTTTGCGTGCGCGCCACGCCTCACCGCATGTCCGTCTTTGCCCGAAACGCCTTCTGATGTGGCTTTGAACGCCGCTTGCATTCATCTGTTGGTTACCCCGCTCCCAACCGATTCCGGTCTGCTTTAGGCTCGCATTGCAATGCCAGTGTTTAACCTTAAAAGGACCGTTCAAAATGAATCTGCATAACCACCACGCCTGCCGCCCGTTCCTCGAAGCCGGCAATCTTTCGCAAATTTCCGCTTACTATGAAGAAGGCCGCAACGTCATGTGGATGATGTTGCGGGCGCAGCCGCGGCCCTGTTTCAATCTCGATCTGGTGCATGACATTCTGGAACTCGCACAGGCAGCGCGAGCGTCGGGATTGCCGATCGATTTCTGGGTCACCGGCTCGTTGATTCCGACCATGTACAACGTGGGCGGCGATCTGGATTTCTTCGCGGACGCGATCCGCAACGGCAAGCGTCAGGCGCTGATGGCGTACGCGCGGGCTTGTGTCGATTGTGTGCATGCGGCGTCGCGGGGGTTCGACACCGGGGCGATCTCGATTGCGATGGTGGAAGGCACGGCGCTCGGTGGGGGCTTCGAGGCCGCGCTCGCACATCATTTCCTGCTCGCGCAGAGCGACGCGCGCATGGGCTTCCCGGAGATCGCGTTCAATCTGTTCCCGGGCATGGGCGGTTATTCACTGGTGGCACGTAAAGTCGGCATGCGGCTCGCGGAGGAACTGATCGGCGTCGGAGAATCGCATACGGCCGAATGGCATTACGGCAAAGGTCTGGTCGATCAACTGTTCGAGCCGGGCGAGGCCTATATGGCGACCCGTACTTTCATCGACACGCTCAAACCGAAAATGAACGGCATCCGCGCGATGCTGCGGGCTCGCCAGCGCGTGCTGCAACTCTCGCGCGCCGAGCTGATGGAAATCACCGAGGATTGGGTCGAGGCCGCCTTCACGATCGAAGAAAAGGATCTGGCTTTCATGGAGCGGCTCGTGCAGTTGCAGAACCGTCGCACGGCGAACCTGCGTCAGACGGCGGCCAGCGCGGCTAATTTCGCCTGAATCAGCCCGGCTTCAAACACAAAAAGCCGCAAGGGGGGCGGCCCCCACGGGGACTTTACGTGGGGCGCACGGGAGCTCAGGCAATCAGTCTGAGCTTCTGTCTATCCTGCAACCAGCGCTCGAATTCAGCCGCCGGCATGGCCTGCCCGTACAGAAAACCCTGTACGTAATCGACGCCCAGGCCCTTCATGAACAATTCTTCCGACTCGGTTTCGATTCCTTCGGCAACCACCTTGAAGTTCAGCTCCTGCGCGACGACCACCATGGAGCGCACCAGCGCTTGCGCTTTGGGGTCGGCGTTGATCGAGCGCACGAAGCTGCGATCGAGCTTGATGACGTCGAGCGGAATACGGCCGAGTTGCGACAGCGACGAATAGCCCGTGCCGAAGTCATCCAGATGAACCTGCGCGCCGAGCTGCCGGAACTGCTTGATCAGATCGATCGCGGCCGTTTCGTCTTCGATCAGGCAGCTCTCGGTCAGTTCGAGATCGATCAGGCAGGGGTCGAGATTCGCGTGCTGGAGCGCCTCGCTGAAATGGCGGACCACCGCCGTATCCACCAGTTGCCGAGCGGACACGTTGATCGCGATGCGCAGGTTGTAGCCGTCCGCTTTCCATTTGGCGGCCTGTTTCGCGGCCGTTTCCATGACCCAGCGGCCCAGCACGCCGATCAGACCGGACTCTTCCGCATAACGGATGAACTCCGCCGGCATGATCTGCCCGCGCTCCGGCGAATTCCAGCGCACCAGTGCTTCGGCGCCCTGGACCGCGCCGGTGGCGAGCGATAGTTTCGGCTGGTAATGCAGTGTCAGTTGGCCTTCATCGATGCCGCGCCGCAGGTTGGTGTCGAGCCACATGTACTCGGCGACCTTGCGATTCATCTCCGGCGAGAACACGCGGTGCGTACGCTTGCCTTCGTCTTTGGCGACGTACATGGCGGTATCCGCTGAGCGGATCAGCGATTCGAGGCTATCGCCATGTTCCGGATACAGCGCGATGCCGATCGAGCAGCCAGTATAGACCTCCACGAGCCCGAGGCTGAACGGCGTGCGCATGCGTTCGAGAATGCGCTGCGCGGTGACTTCGAGTTCATGCGCCGTGCCCTTGGCCGCGAGCACGATGAATTCGTCGCCGCCGAGTCGCGCGAGCGTATCGCCTTCGTTCAGACAGAGGCTGATGGCCGCCGATACGTCGCGAATCAGGCGGTCGCCGAAGACGTGGCCGTAGTGATCGTTGACCTTCTTGAAGTTGTCGAGGTCGAGGAACAGCACGCCGACCGCTTCGCCTGGCGCGGCGTCTTCAATGGCGGCGCGGATCCTGTCCTGGATCGCGTTGCGGTTCGCAAGGCCGGTGAGCGAGTCGGTGTTCGCGAGCTCGGTGAGGCGTTCCTGCGCGAGCCGTTCCTCGGTGATGTCCGTGCCCGAGCAGATCAGGAATTGTTCTTCGACGCCGCTGCCGCTGTGAACGAACTTGTTGCGAAACAGAAAGAGCCGTTCGCCGTGCACCGTTTTGACGCGCCGCTCGACTTCGTACGACACGCCGCGATTGAAGAAGCCCGCAATGTTCTGGCTGGATGCCGCGCCGTCTTCAGTAGACATGAACAGCGCCCACACGTTGCGGCCGATGATGTTCTCTTCCTTGACGCCGGTGAGCTCTTCCGCGAGCCGGTTGAAGCGCTGTATCCGGCCGTGCCGGTCGAGGATCACGACGACCGAATTCACTTCGGAGACAACCTGTTCGGCGAACGAAAGACCGTGGACCAGATCGCGCGCGACGGACTCGGTGTCGTCATAGGCCGAGGCGGTGCCGGCCCACGAGTTGCTGGTGAGCTTTTTACCGACCAGATGCAGACGCAACGGCTCGCCGAATAGCCGCACGTCGAGCACGAGATGCGAGGTGACGCCGGTGAGGCAGCGGATTTGCGAGGCTTGTTGAGGATTCAGCGGAATGGCGACATTGGCGGGCACGTCCCCGGTCACGGGCGTGAGTTCGAGCGCGTTGCTGTCGTTCGACAGACGCCAGCATGGGCTGCTTGTGCCGAACTGGGCATAAAGCACCTGGTCGTGTTGGTCGTCGTTCATGAGATCCCCGGGCGGTGTGTGCCGTTGGCCGCCTTGAAGGCGGAGTCGGCAAACAGTCTTCATCATACTTAAGACTGTCCCCATTGTAGCGAAGCGGCTGGCGTTCGGGCTTAGAAAGATTAACGGTAATCGCGACTGTCGCCTTTAGCGCTTTTTTGCATTGAAGTAGCAGCGATTTTCCAATAGTCGGCACGCACTTCAAGCCTCAAAACCGCCGCGCGAGCCATGCACGAGCCTGTTCCCTCGCGGAAGGAACCGCTTCCAGAGCAGGATCAAACCAGAAAGTCCCCGCCACGAGCGTGGCCACTACGATGCCGTCGCGATAGAGGATCCGGTTGCCCGCCACAGCGGGCACGCGTTCGCCGACGAGCAAAGTGCCCGCGAGATTTAACGGATCGGTGCCGGCGACACAAACAAAAGCACCATCGTTCGCATGTCGCCGCACTTCTCGCAGGACCGGAATCGCTTCGGGCAGTGCGAACTGTTCACCGGCGAGTCCGTTCACAAAACGACCGCCTCGAATCACTCCGCGCGCTTCGAGTCTTTGGAACACGCGCAGAAGATCTCGCCAGGGCGGCAGCCAATCCGCCTCGCGTTCGAGCAGACGCCAGAACACCACGCCATAACGGCGCAAGAGTGTCATCGCGACATGTTCCAGCACTTCGGGCGGCACTTGCCGGTGGCGCTCCGGCACAACTTCGGCTGCCGCAGTAGCGGGCCGGCTGACGAGTGCCCAGCGTCCCGCGTCGTCCATGCCGCCGATCAACGCACTCGAGCGCGCGCGCCGGCTGCCCGAAAACGCATTGCGCTTTGCAACCGGTTTCAGCAACGCACGCAAGCCCGCGAAACTGTCGGAATTCACGAGACCCGCGGCCACCAGTTCGCCTAATGCGTTCTCCAGTTCCATACGCAATACGCGAACCTCCGTCAGCAATTCGTCGAAGAACATCGCGCCGTGTTGCACCAGCGCGTCATACACGCTTTGCGCGCGCGCCGACAACTCCGGTTGCTTCGACGGATCGAGCAATGCGCTCCACACGCGTACCTGGGCGCGCGGCAGCAGCACGATCGGCGTACTGCGGACCGGTCCCGCGGTGCCACGCGCGCGCTCGGTCAGACGAGTCCAGACTATCTTGCCGGCCCGGCATAGTTCGTCGAGCGAAGTATTCGCATACGCTTTCACGCGTGCGGGCAGGATGTCTTCCTCCCACGCGCCCGCCGCGGCCTGGAAGCCTTCGAGTTGTTCGAGCACCGCGGCCAGCGCGTCGCGCCCCTCGCTGCGGGTGTCCGGCGTCAAGTGCTGCCACTCGAACAGAAAACGCATGAAGTCGTGCCGTTCCACCGGCTCGATTTCGCGTCGCAAGCGTTTCACGGTGTAACGGTGTATGCGGGCGAGAAGGTGGCGTTCGCACCACTCTTCTTCCGCGGCTTGCGGCGTAAAGCGCCCACGCATCACATAGCCTTCGGCTTCCAGGCGCGTGAGGGTCTGTTCGACCGATGTTGCCGGCAATTTCAGCGCCGCCGCGATCGCGCTGACCGGCAGCGGGCCGAAGCCCGTCAGACGCGCACGGAGCACGTCGAGCAGGGCGTCGTCGGCATTCCAGTTGCCCGTGTAGCCCTTCGGCGCGGCGAGCGGGGGTGAGAATTGGGCGTCGGGATAAAGCGACTCGAAGCAGGTGAGGCGCTCGATGGGCAGCCACATTCCGGCGTCGCCGGCGATCTGCAAGCGGGTGGCGCGGCCGGCTTCGGCCAGCGACGCGAGCCATGCCGGCCAGCCTTCGTGGTGGCGCGCTTCGGTATCGGTGATGCAGGCGAGGCCCGTCAGCGCTTCGTGCATTTCGTCGGCGTTGCACGCCTGCGGCCATGCTTCGTCGCGCACGCTTTCAATGGCGCCGGCATCCAGCGCGCCGAGATCGTCGGCACTCGACGGATCCGTCCAGCGGCGATTCAGCACGGCTTGCGTGCGGCGTTCCTCGATGGGGGCGTCGTCGAGATACGCGTACGGCTTTGCATTGAGGATTTCGGCGGCGAGCGGCGAGGGTGCCGGCAAATCGCGCGCGACCAGTTGCACGTCGCCCTGTTCGATACGACGCAGCAGCGCGAGCCAGCGTTCGCTGTCCATTGCCTCGTGCAGACAGTCGTCGACGGTTTGGTCCACTAACGGATGACGCGGCAGCTCGCGTTCGCCGACTACGTTCTCCAGGCACGCGGCCTGTTCGGGAAACACGCTCGCCAGCAGATCCTCGCTGCGCATACGCTGTAATTGCGGCGCGGTCTTGCGCCCGCCGGTATAACGCGGCAAGCCGAGCGCGGTGGTCGCGTTCCAGCGCCAGCGCACGCCGAACAGCGGCGCGTCGAGCAACGCCTGAATCAGGAGATGCTCCGCGCTGTTCGAATGCAGATAGCGCCGCACGTCGTCGAGCACGAAGGAGTGGCTGCCGGTCAGCGACAGCACGATCGCGTCCTCGGTGGCGGCAGCCTGCAGTTCGAAGTTGAAGGTGCGGCAAAACCGCTTGCGCAGCGCGAGGCCCCAGGCGCGATTCACGCGGCTGCCGAACGGCGCGTGGATCACGAGTTGCGTGCCGCCGGATTCGTCGAAGAAACGCTCCATGACCAGCGTGTTCTGCGTGGGCAGCACACTGAGCGCGGCGCGCGCGCGGGCGAGATAGTCGACGATCTGGCGCGCGGCGGCTTCGTCGAGACCGAGGTTGTCGGTGAGCCAGTGGGTCGCGTGGTCCAAGCGGGCAGGGAGCGTTGTCACTTCGGTTGCAATCTCGGCTTCAACCTCGGTTCCGGTGCCGGTTCCGTTCGCAACGATAGCCGACACTACCGAATCCTTCCCATCGAGAAGGCGCCCGATCTGCTCACGCAAACGCGCAACGCCGAACGACAGTTCGTCGCTGCGCCCCGGCGCTTCTCCGAGCCAGAAAGGAATATTCGGCGGCTGGCCCTGTGCGTCCTCGACCCGCACGCGCCCGCTTTCGATCCGCAGAATCCGATATGAAGCATTGCCAAGCTGAAACACGTCGCCGGCCAGACTTTCGACGGCGAAATCCTCGTTCACGGTGCCGATATTGATCGCCTGCGGTTCGAGCACCACGGCATAGTCGGCGTTCTCGGGAATGGTACCGCCCGAAGTGACGGCCACCAGCTTGCCGCCGCGCCGGCCGCGCAGCGTGCCGCTCACCACGTCGCGGTGAATATAGGCGCCGCGCGGACCATTGCGGCTCGTATAGCCTTCAACGAGCATGCGCAGGACGGCGTCGTACTGTTCACGCGTCAGGTCCGCGTACGGCGCGGCACGCCGCATCATGTCGAACAGCGCGTCTTCGCTCCACTCGGCGCTCGACACTTCCGCAACGATCTGCTGCGCGAGCACATCGAGCGGCGCGCGCGGAATGCGCAGCGCGTCGAGTTCGCCGCGCCGCACGCAGTCGAGCAGCGCCGCGCATTCGATCAGATCGTCGCGCGAAGCCGGAAAAAGTCTGCCCTTGGGCATGCCGCCGACATGATGGCCCGAGCGTCCGACGCGTTGCAGGAACGGCGCGATCGCGCGTGGCGAACCCATCTGGCAGACCAGATCGACGTCGCCGATATCGATGCCGAGTTCCAGCGAAGCGGTGGCGATCAGCACGCGCAGTTCCCCGCGTTTCAGGCGCTGTTCGGCGTCGAACCGGTATTCCTTGGCGAGGCTGCCGTGGTGCGCGGCGACCGCCTCCTTGCCCAGCCGCTCGGTCAGATGACGCGCGGCGCGCTCGGCCATGCGGCGCGTGTTGACGAAGATCAGGGTGGTGCGGTGCATGGCCACGAGTTCGGCGAGGCGGTCGTAGACGCGCTCCCACACCTCGTTGGGCATCACGGCTTCGAGCGGCACGGGAGGAATTTCCAGCGCGAGATCGCGTTCGCGCACATGACCGACGTCGACGATCGCGCAATCGGCGGGAATGCCGCTGTCGATGCTCGCGCCGCCAACCAGAAAGCGCGCGACCGCGCTCACCGGCTTTTGCGTCGCGGACAGGCCGATTCGCGGCAGGCGCCGCTGACACAGCGCGTCCAGCCGCTCCAGGCTGAGCGCGAGATGACTGCCGCGCTTGCTGCCGGCGAGCGCGTGAATTTCGTCGACGATCACCGTGCGTACGGTCGAGAGCATGCGTCGGCCGGAGTCCGAACCGAGCAGCACGTAAAGCGATTCCGGCGTGGTCACGAGAATATGCGGCGCGCGCTTTTTCAACGCGTTGCGTTCCTGCTGCGTGGTGTCGCCGGTGCGCACGGCGGTACGGACGTCCAGCGCCGGCAAGCCGCGCAACGCGAGTTCCGCGGCGATGCCTTGCAACGGCAGTTGCAGATTGAGGCGAATGTCGTTGGACAGCGCTTTCAACGGCGAGACGTAGACGACCAGCGTTTCGTCGGGCAGTGCGCCGCCGGCAGCGAGTCCTTGCTGAACCAGATCGTCGAGCGCGGACAGGAAGGCGGTGAGCGTTTTGCCCGACCCCGTCGGCGCGGCCACCAGCGTGGAGCGGCCACGGCGAATCTGCGGCCACGCGGCGGCCTGAGCGTCGGTCGGCGCGGCGAACATCTTCAGGAACCAGCTTGCGACCGCGGGATGGAAATCATCCAGCGCGTGTGCGGTGGATCGCCCCGTCGCGGGCGTCGCGACAGGGCCGGATGCGTTGCCGGAAGCCGCGCCCAGGGCAGCGGCGGGGACGGTGGTGGCCGAAGTCATGCTTGCATAGATGGGGACGTGACGTGCCATATCCAGAGGGCGAAGAAATCTTGCCAGCTGCAGGGATCAGGAGTCAGTCTGGCAGGTTTGCGCGGGCTTTGCCGAACCTAACTTGCCGCCGGTAACGTTGCAATCGAAGCGCCTGTGTCACGGCAATTTTTGCCGTCCCGGCGATGCGCTACGGCCAGGCGCGCGGCCGAATGGATCGTAAGGAGTTTGGAATATACATCGGCCCGCTGGCCGGCAGGCGCACGCGCATTTCGCGCTCTGCCGGATTTTTCTAATTGCAGTACTCTCTACGCCTCACCCATCCACGAATCCATGATGGAGTCTCGACAATGCGATACAACCAGTTGGGCCGTACCGGTGTGTTTGTTTCAGAACTATGTCTGGGCACGATGACCTTCGGCGGTGGCGAGGGCATGTGGAAGCAGATCGGCGATCTGCAGCAGGGCGACGCGGAGCGGCTGGTTGGCCGGGCGCTCGACGCGGGCATTAATTTCATCGACACGGCCGATGTTTACGCGGAAGGTCTGTCAGAGCAGATCACGGGCCAGGCGCTGAAAAACCTCAAGGTGCCGCGCGACAAAGTGGTGGTGGCCACCAAAGTCTTCGGCCAGACGGGCGAGTTTCCCAACGCGCGCGGCGCCTCGCGCTACCACATCGTCGACGGCGTGAAGGCGAGTCTGAAGCGCCTGCAGCTCGATCACGTGGACCTGTATCAGATTCACGGCTTCGATCCGGCCACGCCGATCGAAGAAACCCTGCGCGCGCTCGATACGCTCGTGCAGCACGGCCATGTGCGCTATGTCGGCGTGTCGAACTGGGCCGCGTGGCAGATCGCGAAAGCGCTCGGCATCTCGGAGCGCCTGGGGCTCGCGCGCTTCGAAACGCTGCAGGCGTATTACACGCTGGCAGGCCGCGACCTCGAACGTGAACTTGCGCCGATGCTGCGCAGCGAGGGCCTCGGGCTGATGGTATGGAGTCCGCTCGCGGGCGGCCTGCTGAGCGGCAAATATGGACGCGAGCAGCAGGGCGAAGCGGGCAGCCGCCGCACGACCTTCGATTTTCCGCCGGTCAACCGTGAACGCGCCTACGACTGCATCGACGTGATGCGCGATATTGCCGAGACGAAGAAGGTATCGGTGGCGCAGATTGCGCTGGCCTGGCTGCTGCATCAGCGGGTGGTGACCTCGGTGATCGTCGGCGCAAAGAAGGTCGAGCAACTCGACGACAACATCGCGGCCACCGGCGTCTCGCTGACTGCGGACGAACTCGCGAAGCTCGATCAGGTCAGCACGCTGCCGGCGGAATACCCGGGCTGGATGCTGGATCGTCAGGGCGAGCCGCGCCGCAAGCAGCTGGAGGAGACGCGGCATCCGGCATAGTGCCGGGCGTAAGCGAAGGCAGCCGAGCGTGGGGTGGACGCAGCGTGTAGCGTGAAGTGAGCACAGCGTGTGAATGCTGTGCTCATTCAGTCTGCTCAGCCGGCGTACTCCGTCAGCGCGCCTGGTTAATGTGCTCAGCCAGCGGCCTGGGCTGCGTCCGCAGCTTCAGCCGCATAAGCGGCGGCGGCATCCATCGTGCGAGCCGAATACACCATCGCGGCGCCTGCATTGATGGCGACCGCTACGCCCAGCGCTTCGGCGATTTCGTCGCGCGTTGCGCCATGCTTGAGCGCTTCGGCCGTGTGCACGGTGATACAGCCGTCACAGCGCAGGCTGACCGCCACGGCGAGCGAAATCAGTTCGCGTGTTTTGGCGCCGAGCAGATCCTTCTTTTGACCGGCGCCCGATATCGCCTGATAGCCCCTGACGGTATCCGGCGACAGTTTGGCGATCTCGCCGATACGGCCCAACAGTTCTTTGCGGTAATCGATCCAGTTCAACATGGCAGTGCTCCTTGGTCTGTTGCGCGCCGGCAGGTGCCGGCGTCGTGAGACAAGTATTGCGCTGCGCCGCGATATCCTGAATACTCGATTCGCTCAACTTTTAGCGCGTGCGTCTCATGGATACGCTCAGCCGACTGATCGACCTCGCCCGGCCTCAAGCCAGTCTCGACCTGCGTTGCCTGCTTTCGGGCGCCTTCGACCTCGATCATGACCCGATGGAAGCCGGCATTGCGCCGTTCCACCTGGTGCTGGACGGCGCGTGCATCGTCGAAACCGCCGACGGCGCGCAGCACGCCCTGAGCGCGGGCGATTTCATGCTGTTTCCCCGCGGCGCGGCGCATCGCGTGCGCGACGTGAAGCGGTTGGCGGCCGCCGCGCCGTTGACGCTCGGCCACGACGGCATGCTGCCGTTGCGGCGCAATGACGGTCACGATGACGCACGCGTCTCCGCCGACGTCGATCTTCTGTGCGGCCGTTTCCTCTATGCACCGGGATCATCCGCCTTGCTGCTGAATGCGTTGCCCGATCCGTTTCATGTTTCGCTGAGCGGTATGCAAACGCTGGGCTCGCTGCAAACGGTAATCGCGCTGATGCGGACCGAGGCCGAACGACGCCAGGCGGGCGCTCTTGCGATCGTCACCGCATTGAGTCAGGCGCTCTTTGCGATGGCATTGCGCGCGCACGGCGAGCAGAACGCGTCGACGTCGGGCGTGCTCGCGCTACTTGCCGACGCGCGCCTCGGTGCTTCCGTGCAAGGCATGCTGGACGCTCCCGGGCGGGCGTGGTCCATTGCGGAACTCGGCGAGCTCGCCGCCATGTCGCGCGCGACTTACGCGCGCCATTTCAACGAGCGCGCGGGCATGACGGTGATGGACTTTCTCACGCAGATCCGTATGACCATAGCGTGCGATCTGCTGCGACGCACGCAGCGCAGCGCGGCCGAGATCGGCGAAGCGGTGGGCTATCAATCGGAGGCGGCCTTCGGCAAGGCGTTTCAGCAAAGCGTGGGCGTGACACCGGGACGTTACCGGCGTCTTCCGCAGGAGAACGGTGCGGCGCAAAGCTAGCTAGGTTTTGTGCGGTTTGCCGAACCAGCGTTCCTCGATCCACGACATGAGAAAGGCAACGAGCAACGCGCAGACCGTGCCGAGCGTCACTTCGCCGAGGCGCATCAGGGCTTTGTCCCACGCCGGCCCCATGCCGGGCACCAGCAGCATGATCGTCGCGGTAATGCCGCCCAGACGCGCCGCACTGCCGACGTTCAGGATCCAGCACATGATGATCGCCACCCCTACTGTGGCCGCATAGGCCGCGAAATAGCCGGCGCCGAGCGTCGTGCCGACGAGCCCGCACAAGCCGCCGACCATCGCGCCGATGAATTGATCGCGCGACAGGTTGCGAGTGTCGATGTAGCTATGCTGGCTGACCGCGATCGCCGTGATGCAGGCCCAGAACGCCTGCTCGGTATGCAGCGCGCGGCCGATGGCGAAGGCGAGGCTCGCGCCCGCCACCGCTTGCACGGCCATGAAGCCGCCTTCGATCAGCCGCTCGCCGGGCGGCAACGACTTGAGAAAGGCAAACAGCGTGTTGGCGGCGCTTGCCCGCGCCGTACGTTGTGGATCGTCGCGTAAGGTCATTGAATGTGAGAAGCCTTGTTGCTGCAAGAGGGTTCCGTATTCTAGCGACTTCAATTTGCGCCGGGCAGAGGCAGGCTCGCCGGCCCGCGCGAATCAAAAAGCGTTGCATATCCATGCGTTTGACGCTCATGACTAACCCTCACGACTGCGTAGCCGGTGATACCAGTTCATCAACGGCGTCGCCGAAACACCGTGGACGACGACTGACGCCGCGATCACCGCCAGCGCGAGCGGCACGAGCGGGGCGACGTTGGCCTCGCTGCCGTTTTCGAGTGCGAATGCGAGGTAATAAAACGAACCGATGCCACGTATTCCGAACCAGCTCATGAGGCGCCGTTGCGTCGGTGTCGCGCTCGAGCCCAGCAGCGATAATTCCACCGATACGGGGCGCACCAGGACGAACAGCGCGGCGGTGAGCGCAACGGTCTGCCAGGTGAAGAGCGGCGCCTGCATCGTGGCGAGCACGTTGCCGACCATCGCCATGACGGCGACCTCGGCGATGCGTTCGAGCTCGATCGTGAAGCCGAGGACCGACTCGGTCATGAACGCATGCGCCTTGCTCGGATTTGCCGCGGTCGCTTCCACGTCTTCGGAGTCGACGGTGCCGATTGCCTTGCGAGCCGACATGCCGCCGCTCGCACGGTGTTCGACGCGGCGCATCGCGACACCGGCCGCGAACACGGCCAGAAAACCGTAGGTCTGAGCGAGTTGTGCGGCGCCGAAACAGAGTTCGATCAGGCCGAGCGCGAAGAAACCCTCGAGCCCGAGCGCCTGCGCATGGCGCGTGCGCAGCCATGCCACTGCGTGCGTCGTGGCCCAGCCGAGCCCGCCGCCGATAGCGAGCGCGCCCGCCACGCCCCATACGATGCTGCCCGCGAGCTTCAGGTTCAGCAGATCGCCGGCTTCGGCGGCGGGCGCGGCGCACAACGCCAGGCCCAGCATGGCGAAGGGCAGTGCGATGCCGTCGTTCAGGCCGCCTTCGCCGGAGAGCGCGAAGCGCAGCAGATCGTGATCGCCCGGGTTGTGCACTTGCACATCGTGGGCGAGCACCGGGTCCGTGGGCGCGAGAATCGCCGCCAGCAGCAATGCCGGCCCCCAGCCGAGATGCAGGACATATACGCCAAAGAGCGTCAGCAGTGGAATAGTCGCCAGCATGGCAAGAAAGCCGAGCCGCAGCGGCACGGTCCAGAGTTTCTCCAGCATGCCTAGCCGCAGGCGCAGGCCGATGGCAAACAGCGAGACGAGCAGCGCGACTTCGGTGATGATGCGCAGCAGGTGCGCGTCGGCGATCATGTCGAGACGCAACAGGCCGATACAGGGCGGCCCGAGGGCATAGCCGATCGCGAGGTAGAACATGGCGGCGCTGACTGGCAGCCGCCGGAGTGTCGTTGCCGCGAGGCCCATGAAAACGAGCACGCCGCCAACGATGAGAAACCACAAAGTTTCGTGCATGAGCATCCGGTAAGGGCTCGCGGGCGCGCGCCGCATGCGTGGCCGGTTGAAGAATGCGCGGACGCGTCGGTCACTGACGCGCCCTTTTCAAGGCGTGCGTCCGAATGCTTCCCGCAGCTTGCGCTTGGCCTCTTGCAAGGTATCACGGCGCGCTTTCGGCAGGTTCCTTCCCGCGCGATTGATATAGAAGTTCAGCATCGACATGGCCGACTGGAACGGTGTGCCCTTGCGGCGGCGGCTTTTGGTGGACGACTGCTTGAGTGAGTGCGCGATCGACTCGGCGCTGCCGGTTTTGAAAATGTCGTGCTGGATATCCATCGCGTCACTGGTTTCCATCACGTGATGCGACCACTTTTTCGGACTCTTCGCGCGATGGGCGGCCTGTGCCTGCGCGTGCCGCTGGCGCGGCGGCCGTCCGGACTTGCCGCGCGCGACAGGGCGTTTCGATCGGGTGGTGGACTTTTTTCGGGTGGGCATGGTGCCGGCTCCTTATCGGAATGTGCCGCGCGCGCTTGCGCGGCTGTGATGTCTTGGAACGTCTTGCAACTCCCGCTCAAAGAGAAATGCGCCGGCTGCCGCGATGGCGGCATGCCGGCGCATCGGCTCGGGTGCGGCAACCGCATTGCCGCACGCGCTCGCCATGAGCGCCCTTTACAACTTCAATCCGCCAGCCTCGGGTGCATCCGACGATCCCGGCGGAATGTCGCCGACACCGTAGTCGTCGCGTCGATCGTACGGGTCGCGGCCCCAGTAAGGTTCGCTGCCGTAGTACTGATGCACGGAGGTCGCCCACGTCTGATCCGCCATCGCCGGCCAATGATCCTTGTCGAAGCCGGGTGCGTTCTTCACGCGTTCGGCGGTCATGTTCAGCACGAAGCACTTCTGCTCCGTATCCAGCGTCAACGCGTGCCAGGGAATGGCAAGCAGCTTGTCGCCAATGCCGAGAAAGCCGCCGCTCGAGAGCACGGCGTACGCGACGCGTCCCGAACTGACGTCGAGCATGATGTCCTTGATCTTGCCGATGTCCTCGCCGTCGCTGCTGAGCACCTTGTTGCCATCCAGCGTGGCGGCGGCCATCACGTTGGGACCGGGGCCATCGGCGGTGGCGCTGCCTTTGCCGACGATACGGGCGCCTTCGCCCTGGCGCATGCCGGCTTGCGTCTGTGTCTGGTTGAGCATGATGTGACTCCTCTACAGGTGGGTATGTGGAAGCTTGAGCAACCGGCGTTCCTTCATGTTCCGGGAGGCATGCACGAGGTGGAGCGGCGACAAGGGGTGTTCACGTGTGTGCGTTCGCGCTGAATGCTTGCGGTGGGCCGCACTGCACGCGTAAAGCGTGCTGGCGTGTTTGAAATTATTTCGCTCGCAGATCGGATGGATGAAGACGGCTGGCGCGACCTCCGTCCTAAGGCATAGCCCTTGCTCGTTGCTTCTGCAACAGCGCATGCAACCCACGCTGCTATCTACTCAGGGAGAGAACTCGATGAAATCTTCACAAGCATGGCTGGTATCGGCACTCGTCGTCGTGTCGGGCGCGGCGTTCGCGCAGGCGGGCGGTGGCAACGGCAATGGCGGCAACGGTGGCTCCGGCGGCTCGGGCAACGCGCACGGCGCCGCGACGGCGGCACCGACCACGAACGGACAACCCACGTCGGGCGCGATGAGTTCGAGCGGCTCGAAGTCGCATCACATGTCGAAGGCGAAGAAGCCGAAGACTGATTCGACCAATATGCCCGGCGCTGATGCGAGCAGTGACACGAAAGGGCAGTGAGAGCGAATTATCCAGGGGCGGGCCGTCTTTAGATTGAAGGACGGTCTGCTTTCTTCCAGCCAACTGCCCTGCTAAGCGGAATCTGCGGGAGCCGATTCACTTCACGGTCCGTCTCGGGAGATATGAGTGTGGCGAGTCAGGATTCTTGAACTGCGATTGAAGCGACTTAAGCCACAGCAAAGCTAGGCATGCGCTGCAGCGCGGGCGGTTTGCGCGCCGGCCTTCGAACCGGTCTTCGCAGCCGCTGATTTGCGCACCCTCCGCGATTTTTTCAGCAAACTCGTGACCGACGTATCGATGCTTTCCGTCACCGCCGACTCACGCGCCTTGCGGCCTTTCGCGCCTGCCTGTCGCGCGAGCCTTCCCGCGCGTTTCCCGGCGTGCGCAAGCAACGCGGCAAACGCCACCTCGTCCACTCGCAGTCCACGACGCGACTGGCCCGGCGCCAGACGCTGCAATTCGTCCGCTTCGAACGCGCTGATCACCGCCGGGTGAATGTAGCAGCGCTTGCACACCGCCGGTGTATTGCGCAATAGCACGGCCACGTCCTTGACCGTCGCGACGATGTGCCGGCGCGCTTCCGCCGCGCTGCTGCAAATCAGCCGTCGCAGTGCGGCCAATGCATAGACGCTGCCGGCCCACGTTCGATAATCCTTGGCGGTGAAATCCGCGCCGCTCGCACGGCGCAGATAGTCGTTGATATCGGCGGAACCGACGGTGCGGCGCGTGCCGTCTTCGTCGAGATACTGGAACAGGTCGTGGCCCGGCAGTTCGGCGCAACGCCGCACAATGCGCCTGATGCGCGGATTGTTCACCGTCACGTCGTGTTCGATGCCGCTTTTGCCGCGAAACCTGAAACGCAACTGGCCCGCTTCGATCTTCACGTGCTTCTTGCGCAGCGTAGTCAATCCGTACGACTGATTATCGCGCGCGTATTCGACGCTGCCGATCCGGATCAACGTCGTGTCGAGCAACTGCACGATCGCGGCGATGACCTTGTCGCGTTGCATGCCCGGCAGATTCAGATCGCGCGCGACACGCGCGCGGATCTTCGGCAATGCGCGGCCGAATTCGGCCATGCGCTCGTATTTGTCGGCGTCGCGTGTCTCGCGCCAGCGCGGGTGATAGCGGTATTGCTTGCGGCCGCGCGCGTCGCGGCCTGTTGCCTGGATGTGGCCCCGCGCGTCCGGGCAGATCCACACGTTTTCATAGGCGGGCGGGATGGCGAGCGCGTTGATGCGTTTGATTTCGTCTTCGTCGTCGATGCGTTTGCCCTCGACGTCGAAATAGACGAATTCGCCGTTTTCACGCTTGCGCGTGAAGCCGGGCTTCGTGTCGTCGGCGTGGCGCAAGCCCGGCGGCATGACGGCAGGGGCGGCGGGTTTCGCGCGGTCGTCGTCCGTACGTTCGGGGCGGCGTTGAGTCGGAGTCGTTGTGGCAGCCATCGTCGCAGGTAGAAGTTTCAAGCATGGGGCGCGCTTTGCGCCGATGGCTGGCGTCAAGCAAAGGCAGTGCCTGGCACCGGGCGCGGACTCTCGCGTGCTGCGCCGCCGCTGCGTTGCGGACTGCTTGGTGCGCTGTCTTGCGGACCAGCGGAACAGTCCTTGCGAACACTCGTTACGGGTAATCGATGAAACGAACGAACCAAGGAGAGCGTCATGAGCAGCACTCTTAATCCCGACGACGAGCCGCAGCAGGTCGTCAAGCAAACCTCCGGCACGACGGGTGCACTCGGGCCAAGCGATTCGTCCGACAGCGGCAGCGATGTGGCCGGTGCGAAGCGCCACGAATTCGACGTGGATTCGGAACTGGACAACCACGCGCTCGAAACCGGCGACTCCGAACTCGGCAGCGACACGGATCGCGCCGGCACGGGCGAGCGTGCGGCCGCGGACGGCGATTCGACGCTCGTACCGGACAGCGATATCGAGCCTGACCACGTTATGGACCCGCTGGTCAACGACGACGACGGCCTTGATGACGATCCGCAAGGGCTTTAACGGGTGGCGGCCGGTACGCGGTGACGGACCGAACCGGACTGACGAAACGTCGCAGACCGGACGTTGCGGCGAGCGTGCCACATGGGCACATCTTTTGCTGACTGAGCGTTAACGACGATTAACGGCGGGATCAATCCGCGCAATATGCGGGGCCCCCAGCACTTACATGAAGGAGAGTACGCATGGCAAGCACATTGAATGGTCACAAGGTGGCAATACTCGCGCTGGACGGTTTCGAGCAGGCCGAACTGGTCGAGCCGAAACGCGCGCTCACTGAAGCAGGCGCGACGGTACAGATCATTTCAGCCAGGCCCGGCACGATCCAGGGTTTCAAGCACGTGGACAAAGGTGACGCCGTCGAAGTCGATCTGACTTTCGACAAGGCAAGCGCAAACGATTACGACGCCGTGGTGCTGCCGGGCGGCGTGGTGAACGGCGACGCCATCCGTTTGCTGCCGCAGGCACAAGCCTTCGTCAAGGCCGCCGACAGCGCAAAGAAGCCGATCGCGGTGATCTGTCATGGCACGTGGCTGCTGGTGTCCGCGGGAATCGTCAAGGGCCGCACGGTCACGAGCTGGCCGAGCCTGCAGGACGATATTCGCAACGCGGGTGGCACGTGGGTGGACAAGGAAGTAGTCGAAGACGGCAATCTGATCAGCAGCCGCAAGCCCGACGATCTGCCTGCCTTTAACAAGGCGCTGATTGCGCAATTGTCCACACGCAACGCGGCATAAACCGGCATGGCGAACGAGGGGCGAAGATTGAATGAATGCCGCGCCTCGTCCCGTCGGTTCAGTTTCGCTGTACCCGTCGAACAGGGAGAAAATGCATGAAATTCCGGTATCCCCTACAAGCGATGGCGGTCGCGCTGAGTTTGAGCGCGGCGTCCCTCGGCCCGGTGTTTGCGCAAGCCAGCGACGCGCCCGCCAGCGAGGCGCCTGTCAACGGCACGAAGCTCTCGCCCGCGGACCAGCAATTCGTGCAGGACGCCTCGAAATCCGACGCGACCGAGATCGCGGCCAGCAAGGTTGCGCTGAAGAATTCAAGCGATCCGCACGTGAAGAAATTCGCGCAGCAGATGATTACCGATCACACCAGACTCTCTCGCGGCATGGCCGCACTTGTGTCGAAGAAGGGCTTTACCGCGACGCCGTCGGCGGATTCCGCGCTGGTCGGCAAGCTGCAAACGCTCAAGGGCAAGGAATTCGATCAGGCCTACGTGGAGCAGGTCGGCGTGGAAGCGCATCAGCGCGCGGTGGACCTGTTCCAGCAGGAGAGCACGAGCGGCACCGACGCGCAACTCAAGGCCGCGGCAACGCACGCGTTGCCGATCATCAAACATCATCTGGCGATGGCGCAGCAACTGGCCGGCGCCATGAAGGGTTCGTCATGAACGCGATCCTGCCGCGCCCGGCCTATGAGGATTCCCTTATGCAGATCACTTTTTCCGACGACAAGCCGGCCTTCGACGGAGCGAATCTGACCGTGTGCTTCATGGCGCGGGTGGACGGCGAAGCGGTGGTGTGCTCGATTACCGCCGAAGCGCTCGAAGACCATTTCGGCGCCGATTCCGCACTCGAAGCAACGCTCATGTCGGCCTTCGAGAAAGGCCGTCATCGCATCCGATCCGTCTGCGCGGAAGCGCTCGACCAGAACAACGGAGAAGGCGTAGTGTTGCATAGCGGACTGTTCCGAGTGGAAGGCATGGAACCGGATCGCGGCACGGCAGCGTAATGCCGCAGCGCGCCGCCGCCCGAACGCGCCGAATGGCACGGCGACATGCGGTGGCACGGTTCGCAATCGCCGTTCAACGATGCAAGGAGGCCTCATGTCACTCATCGTCGCAGCACGTTTTACGACTTTTCCCGCCGCTGAAGATGCGGCGCAAAAGCTCTTCAATGCAGGGTTCGTCGAAGAAGACGTGACGCTGTTTTTCGTCAATCCGCGCGGGCAGCACGCGCGTTTTCCGATTGGCGGCGATACCAGTACGGACGCTGGCGCAAAGGATGCGCCCAAAGGTGCCGGCATGGGCGTCACAATCGGCGCGGTTGCCGGTGCCGTGGTGGGCGTCGCGATTTTCGCCGCGTTCTCGGCGCCGGTTATCGTGTCATTGATCGCAGCGGGCGTCGGCGCTTATGTCGGCTCGCTGGTCGGCGCAATGTCGCACACGCGCGAGGGCGGCAAGGCGGGGCACCGAACACCGTTTCACGAGGAAACGCGTGATTCCGGCGTGCTGGTCGCCGTGCACGTCTCCCCGGACAATCAGTTCGACGCCGCGCGCGTTTTGCGCGAAGCAGGCGGCGTGGCGATCGAGCGGGCGAGCGGCCGCTGGCAGCAGGGACGCTGGGCTGACTTCGACCCTTTGAAAGAACCGGTGCCGCTCAACGAGTTCAGCGAGAATCGCGCGTGACGGCACGGGCTTTTGCGCATAACCACTCGAGTCGAAGTTCGAGGCGGTGGCGAGCAGGCAGCGGCCCGACGTACCGTCGGGCCGTTTTTATTGACACCCGGCGCTCAGTCTATCGTGACCGCGCAGGCGGCCAATCCCCACAGGAGCGGGATGCTCAAACCCAGATCTGTGGCGTGCTACGTTGCCGCAGCATCGCGGGGTCCTGACGTTCGTCGCGAGTCGGCTCGCACGCGGCCGGCACCAGTCCGCCGCGTGTCATGCCGCACGACGGCGACGCGGCTTGCGCGCTCGCGGATGGCGCTTCGCGCGCCGGCCTATGCTCGCGAATCTGCATCACTGTTGCCGAGGTGAGGATCGCGACGGCGGCCAGAAATTCTGTGCTCCTGATTTTCATGGTGAATGCTCCCTGTCGTTGTCGCCTGCCCATTGTTTTCAATTCATCGGCACGTCTTGCAGCGTGTCGTTGTTGCACGGCGTGCTGTGGGGCGAGCATATTAAGCAACCGCCGTGCCATTCAGCGCAGCCGCGCGGGGCGGCCTTCAGCGCATGTCGCGTGAGATCGCGACGGGAAAAATCTACGCGCGTTGGCAAGATCGAAAGTCCGGCGGCAGGCAGCCCGTGATACGTCCGTGGCGATGTACGCCGGGCACGCATCATGCGGATCGATGGGGAGGCCCGCAGTGGGTTGGAGCGCCGGCAAAGCCGCGACGCATCCGGCTGCGGACTCCATGATTGACGAAACCCCTGGAGGTATTGAATGGCTACGAACGTTGTTTCCGTGTTGAACGATCTGGTCGAGACGTCGAAGGACGGCGAGAAGGGCTTTCGCAAAGCGGCTGAAGATGCCCACGACGCACAACTGAAGACGCTGTTTCTATCGCGAGCCGAAGACTGCGCGCGTGGCGCACGCGAGTTGCAGGATGCGGTTGCGGCCCTCGGCGGCAAACCCGAAACGGGCGGCAGCATGAGCGGTGCGTTGCATCGCGGCTGGGTCGACGTGAAGTCGGCGGTGACCGATCGCAGCGATCACGAGATTCTGGCCGAGTGTGAAAAGGGCGAGGACGTCGCGAAGAAGCGCTACCACGACGCGTTGGAAAAGGAGTTGCCGGCGGACGTGCGAGTGATCGTCGAGCGGCAGTATCAAGGCGTGCTGCAGAACCATGACCGCGTGCGTGATCTGCGCGACCAATACGCGGCTGCGCGGCATTAAATTCGGGTGAGTGACCGGCGCTCTCCGTTGGAGGGGGCCGGTTTTTTTGCGTGTTGACGGCCCGCTGGCGTGCTTGCGCAAGCCAGATTCAGGTCGGCAAGCTCGCGTACAAAAAAGCCGTCGCATTCGCGAACGGCTTTCACATTTCCCGGAGCATCAGCGCCGGAAAGCACTAGCCGCAGCCAGCGCTTCCCGGTCGGATCACACGCTTATTGGGCGCTGACCTTCAGATGGTTCTTCACGCTCGATACGCCCTTCACGGCTTGCACGACTTCTTCAGCCGCCGACTTGTCGTCAGCCGAAGGCACCGTACCCGTGAGCCACACCACGCCCTTGCGCGTCTTCACGTGAATGTGCGTCGACTTGACGTTCTTCGCGGCCAGCAGGTCGGCCTTGGCCTTGGTGGTGATGGTGCCGTCGTCGACGTGCTCGCCGATGGTTTCGGACGAAGCCGACGGCGCCGAGGCGCTGGTCTGCGCCGTAGCGTTCAGTGCGAATGCGAGACAGGCAATGCTACCTGCGGTCTTCAGGAATTGGATCGTCTTCATGGTTTCTCCTTCGGGTGTTGATGAAAATTGCGGTCTTGTTGCCTGCGGTCGATCGCGGTCGAGGCCGCCGATGACACGCGTGGGGTCGTTGCCGCTACGGTTCCGTCAGGGCCCGTTATCGACACTGGGCGACAGCCTGTGCACGCGATTTCGCTGCCACGTTGCGCGTGCAAAGACCGGCGTCCGTCCACATAGTGCCAGGACGCAAGCGGTGTGCCCGATAGCTCGGGCGAATGAGGCGCTGGCGGGAAAGCCGTTACGGCACGTGGCTTTAGGCTGAAGAATGAGAGGCGGCGCCGAGCCGGGGAGGAGTGTGACCGCTTGCGCGCGCGGGGACCGGAATTTGCCGGGCACTTGTAAAAATGGCGCCCGGCGGCGTGCGCAAGTGATGGGCCTGAAAATGCAAAACATTGAAAAAACAGGAAGTTGCGCGACCTGGTACGGCAGTTGCTGTAAGCAGATCACTCACCATTTTCGGCTATTAAAGGGACCTCACTACAATGCCTTCCATTGAACTACGCACAAGGCAGTCTCTCGCACTTACGCCGCGTCTACAGCAATCGGTGCGTCTGTTGCAGTTGTCGTCTCTGGAGTTCCAGCAGGAGTTGCGCACGGCGCTCGACACTAATCCGTTCCTCGAGTACGACTCGTCGGATACGGAAGACGTCGCGCTCGCCACCACCGCGTCCGGCGAAGAGGCGGGCGCGCTGCCCGCCACCGACACGGCGGCCGCAGCCGAACCCGATGCGATGTCGTCCGACATGCCGTCTGCGTCGGGCGCGAACGACACGCTGGAAAGCGCGGGGCAGGACGACATGCCGGGCGATTTCTCGGGCGACTATAGCAGCCGCAGTTCGACGCGCCAGAACGGCGACTCGGACAGTAGCGATCCCGCCGAGTGGGCCCGTTCCCAGCCGACATTGCGCGAGCAGCTGCACGACTCGCTGCGCCTCTATCGACTCGACGACCGGGACCGCGCGGTGGCGCGCTTCATCATCGAGGCGCTCGACGACGACGGCTATCTGCGCCAGGATCTCGCCGATCTCGCGGACAGTGTCGATCTCGAACCCGAATTGACCGAAGACGAGTTGCTGGTGGCATTGCGTCTCGTGCAGTCGCTCGATCGACCGGGTCTGGGCGCCCGCACGCTGTCCGAGTGCCTGTCGCTGCAGGTCAACGCGTTGCCGGCCGACACGCCGGGGCGCGACGTGGCGCGGCAGATCGTCGAACATCATCTGGAACGGCTCGCACGCCGCGAACAGGCCGAACTGCAGAAGCAGATTGGCTGCAGCGCGGAAGAACTGCGGGTTGCCTGCGCTCTCGTGCGCAAGCTCGATCCGAAGCCGGGCAACTGCTATGGCCGCACCGAAGACAACTACGTGGTGCCGGACGTGATCGTGCGGCAGGTGCGTAACAAGTGGGTCGTGGCGATCAACCCGGCGGTGCAGCCGCGCGCGCGAATCCATCGCATGTATGCGGAGCTGTTCGCGCAGTCGGCCGGTGCGAGCCGCTCGCCGCTCGCGCAGCAGTTGCAGGAAGCGCGCTGGCTGATCCGCAACGCGCAACAACGCTTCGATACCATCCAGCGCGTGGCCGAGTGCATCGTCGCGCATCAGAAAGCCTTCTTCCAGTACGGCGAAATCGCGCTCAAGCCGATGGTGCTGCGCGATGTCGCCGACGAACTCGGCCTGCACGAATCCACTATCTCGCGAGCCACGGGCAACAAATATATGGCCACGCCGCGCGGTATTTTCGAATTCAAGCACTTCTTCCCGCGCGAGCTCGGCACTGAAAGCGGCGGCACCTGTTCGGCCGCTGCGGTGCGCGCGCTGCTCAAGGAAATGATCGCCGCGGAAAACACGCGTGATCCGCTCTCGGACGTGACGCTCGCGAAGATGCTCGCGGATCAGGGCGTGCTGGTGGCGCGTCGTACGGTGGCGAAGTACCGGCATCTGATGAAGGTGCCGCCGGCGGAATTGCGCCGCCAGATCTGAACGACGCAGCCCGCCGGAGCCAGGCTGCGTTGAAGCGCCACGCGAGACTGTCCGCTCGCGTGGCGCTTTTTCGTATCTGGACGTTTCGAGCGTGCCCCATTACATTGGCGAGTCCATGAGTAACGGGGTGGTTCAATGAAGTACTCGAATCTGGTCGAACGCCTGCAGGGCAGGCGCACGTCCGCGTGGGAAATCCATCGTGTCGCGCAACAGGCGGCGGCCAACGGTGAAGACGTTATCGTGCTGAGCGTCGGCGATCCCGATTTCGCGACGCCCGCGCCGATCGTCGAGCGCGCGGTCGAGGCCTTGCGCGGCGGCGATACGCACTATAGCGCCGTGTCCGGCCGGGAACCGGTGCGCGCGGCGATTGCCGAAGAGCATGCGCGCATGACCGGCTGTGCCGTCAGCGCCGCCAATGTGATCCTGACCGCGGGCGCGCAGAACGGCGTATTCGCTTCGTCGCTATGTCTGCTGGAAGCGGGCGACGAGGTGATCGTCCCCGAGCCCATGTACCTGACTTATGAGGCCTGCGTGCGCGCGGCCGGCGCCAGGCTCGTGGCGGTGCCGGTCGATCGGGCGCGGGCGTTTCACGTCGATTGCGACGCGCTGGAAGCGGCGGTCACTTCGCGCACAAAGGCCATTTTCTTCGCTACGCCGTGTAATCCGACCGGCGTGGTCATGCCGCGCGCCGATCTGGAACGGATCGCGCGGATCGCGTGCGAGCATGACCTGTGGGTGCTCTCCGACGAGGTCTACGCCGATCTGACTTTCGAGCGCGAGCACGTGAGCATTGCAGCGTTGCCCGGCATGGCGGAGCGCACCGTGACGCTCGGCAGTCTGTCGAAATCGCATGCTATGGCCGGTTGGCGCGTGGGTTGGGCGATCGGGCCGGCGGAGCTGATCGAGCACATGGGAAGGCTCGCCCTTGCGATGCTGTACGGCTTGCCCGGATTCATCCAGCAGGCCGCATTGACCGCTTTGCAGAACAAGGCGCGGATCGCCGCCGAAATGCGTGAGATTTACCGCCGTCGGCGCGACGTGGTGTTCGAGCGTTTGCAGCGCGTGCCGGGGCTGCGGTGCGTGTTACCAGAGGCCGGCATGTTCATGATGGTCGACGTGAGCGGCACGGGTCTCGACACGGTCGACTTCACCTGGCAGCTGTTTCGCGCGCAGGGCGTGTCGCTGCTCGACGCGAGCGCCTTCGGCGAGACGGCGAATGGTTTCGTGCGGCTGGGTTTCGTGGTCGACGAAGCGCGTCTGATCGACGCGTGCGAGCGGATTGCCGCATTTGTCCGCGCATTGCCGGCTCGCTGAGCCTTACTTTAGCGTTTCGTTTGCTTTGCGATTCGCGCAACGATGCGGCGCATGGTGGGAGGAATGCGTGTCCTCACCAGTTTTCGATTGACGCAACCAAAGCTTGCGTCAAAAATCGAGCGCCGGCCCCGTCTTTAAGCGTGGCCATTCCGGACACCGGCGCATATCGACACTCACTGTCGGGAACTCCATGACCCTTCGCTTCACCCTCTCGTTGCGCCGATCGCTGATGGCAGGATCGATGGCGGCCGCCCTCGTGGCGATGGCGCTCGTCCTTGCCTTGCTCGCCGCGTTCAGCACGACTTGCGCGGCTGCTGAACCGGACGACTCGTCGGATGCCGCCGCGAGCGCGGAAACCGCGGCTTCAGCGCCGGACGCACCGCGCGTTGTGAGCGGCAAGCCCCGTCAGCGCGCGGAGGCGAATGCCCAACCCGGCGAAGATCCGCACGCGGCCACGGCTCGTGCGCCGCGCCAGGCTGCCGCGGCGCCGAACGACTCGTCGGGCAGCACGGCGCAGCGCAACGCGAGACCGGAAACGGCGGCTATTCCTGTGCCGCCGGAAACGTCGTCGGTGACGCAGCATTCCATCCGGCTCGACAGCCGCAAGATCGACTACACGGCCACCGCCGGCAACCTGCTGCTGCGCGACAGGACAGGTGAGGCCAACGCGAGCGTTTTCTATGTCGCCTACACCGTCGCCAGCAAAACGCCGGCAACGCGGCCGGTCACGTTTCTCTTCAACGGCGGGCCGGGCGCCGGCAGCGTATTCCTGATGATCGGCTCGTTCGGGCCGAAGCGGGCGCGCACGGCGAGTCCCGCCATTACGCCGCCCGCGCCGTACACGCTCGCCGACAATCCCGACAGCCTGCTCGATACCACCGACCTCGTATTTATCGATGCGGTCGGCGCGGGTTTGTCGAGGGTGGTCGGCCATGGCACGGGCAAGGAGTTCTGGGGCGTCGATCAGGATCTCGATGCTTTCTCGCAGTTTATCGACCGCTACCTGACAGTGAACCAGCGCTGGAATTCGCCGAAGTATCTGCTCGGCGAATCGTATGGGACCGCGCGTGCCGCGATGCTCGCGTACCAGTTGGGGCAGGACAATATCGCGCTCAATGGTGTAATCCTAATGTCGTCGGTGCTCGATTCCGCCGCGTTTTCGGCGGGCTCGGATTTCAAAAGCGAAAGCTATCTGCCGAGCTTCGCGGCCATTGCCTGGTATCACGACAAGATCGTGCCGAAGCCGGCCAGCCTGCCGGCCTTTCTCGACGACGCCCGTGCATTCGCGCGCGGACCGTATGCGCAGGCGCTCGCCCAGGGCGACGCGCTGCCCGACGCCGAGCGCGACGCGATCGCCGCGCGCGTCGCGCACTTCACCGGGCTCGACGTCGGCTATGTGAAGCGCAGCCGCCTGCGTCTTTATCCGTCGCGTTATCGCAGCGAATTGCTGCGCGATCAGGCGCGCAGCGTCGGCCGTTACGATGCGCGCTTCGAAGGGATCGACTTTGACAGCGTGTCCGAGCGTCCTGATTACGACGCCTCGGTGAGCAGCGTGTCGAGCGCTTTCGACGCGGCCCTACATCAGCATTTCGCTCAGGATCTGCACTTTACGCCGGCCGACCGTTACCGCGTCTTCAACGACGAAGCGTTGACGCAATGGGACTGGAAGCATCGCGCATGGTGGGGCGAACGTCTGCCCGTGCCGTATGCGGTGGGCGATCTGGCCGAAGCAATGAGGCAGAATCCGCAGTTGCGCGTGATGTCGTTGAACGGCTATTTCGATCTGGCCACGCCGTTCTACGCAACCGAGTACGCGCTCGCCCACCTGGGCGTGGACGGGCCGCTGCGCGCCAACGTGCGAATCGCCTACTACCCGACCGGTCACATGATCTATCTCGACGACGCGGCATTGCACACGCTCAGGAGCGATCTGGCGAGTTTCTATGCGGCAGGGGCGCGCTAGGGTTCAGAAGAGCGCGCCGGGCGGTCCGAAAGCGGGTGCCGCGTCTTGCAACCGGGTCGGGCCTGAGCCGTTGAACGGTATAATTCGTTCGACGTCGCGCGGTGCTTCAGAGTCGCGTCGAACCGCGCTCAGGCGCCTCTCCGCTACCTGAAAATCCGCTTTATCAACCGGCTTTTTTTCACCGCTGCCCATGCCATTTCACCCGATCCAGTCCTTCACGCGCAAACGGCTGTCCGACGTGGTGTCCGACCAGATCAAGCAACTGATTTCGGACGGCACGCTGATGCCCGGCGACCGGCTGCCGGCCGAACGCGATCTGGCCACGCAGCTCGGCGTGTCGCGGCCTTCGCTGCGCGAAGCGCTGATCAGGCTGGAAGCGGACGGCTATATTGAAACCTCGGGGCGGGGCGGTTTTACGGTGGTCGATGTCACGGCGCCGATCATCTCCAAGCCGCTTGCGGAGTTGCTGCTGCAAAACCCGCGCACCAGTGCCGATATTCTGGAACTGCGCCAGGGGCTCGAATCGATTTCGACGGTCTATGCCGCGCAGCGCGCCACGGCCGCAGACCTGAAGAAGATCAGCGCGGCGTTCGAGGCATTGAAAGCCGGCTCGCAGTCGCAGGACCGTGTGAACCTCGCCGAACTGGACGCCGCGTTCCACCTCGCGATCGCGGACTCCACGCACAACATTGCGCTCGCGCATGTGATGCACGGCATCCATACGCTGATTCGCGAGGGTATGCGCCAGTACCATCGTTTGATCGATTACGACGACGCGATGGAAAAGCAGTTGATGGGCCAGCACCAGGCCATTTACGACGCCGTGATGTCGCGCGACGCGCAAAAGGCACGCAAGGCCGCCGAGCGGCATTTGACCTATGTGCGCGAGATGTACAAGGAAGACGCGGCCAGGCCTTCGTCGAGTACGGTTTCGTAAATACCCGCGATTGACACCTTGCCGCAACTTCCTTATATTCTTGGTCAGACCAACCATACCAGTCTTACTGGGGCGCCGGAATTCCTCGTTGCTCCATCCCGCTTGCATGCTGGCCGCCGCAATAACGCACTGGTTCACCGCCGCCATTCCGCAGTAGAGTAGGTGAATCGCCGACTGCCGCTTTTTCCCCAATGAGCTTATGAAAGTCGCCCTGTTTATCCCGTGCTTCATCGACGCGTTTTATCCCGAAGTGGGGATCGCCACGCTCGAATTGCTCGAACGCTTCGGCATCGAGGTCGACTATCCGCAGGAGCAAACCTGCTGCGGCCAGCCAATGGCCAACAGCGGCGCGCATGCCGAGGCAGCCGGCACCGAGCGTGTGTTCGCGCGCAACTTTGCCGGCTACGACTACATCGTCGGGCCGTCGGCGAGTTGCATTCACCACGTGCGCGAGCATCTCACCGCGCTGGAGCAGACCGACGAAGTGAAGAAGGTCCGCGCGAACGCCTACGAACTCGTCGAGTTTCTGCACGACGTGGTCGGCGCGCGTGAATTTCCGTGGGCCGAGTTTCCGCACCGCGTGGGCTTGCACAACAGTTGCAGCGCATTGCGGCATCTGAAGGAAGCATCGATTTCGGAAGTGGCCGGCACGCCGTTTTCGAAGCCGCGCACGTTGCTCGAAGGCGTGAAGGGCATTGAGTTCGTCAAACCGGCGCGGCCCGACGAATGCTGCGGTTTCGGCGGCACGTTCTCTGTCACAGAGGAGCCGGTCTCGGTGCGCATGGGCCAGGACAAGGTGCGCGATCACCTGAACGCGGGCGCCGAGTACATCGTATCGGGCGACATGTCGTGCCTGATGCATCAGCAAGGCTGCGCGGAACGCATGAAAGCCGACGCGCGCTTCATCCATATCGCGCAGGTTCTCAACGGAGCACGCGCATGAGCAACCGCATCGATCACGCGAAAGCCGCGGGCGCTTTCATCAGCAAGACAGAGCATGTCGCGTTTCACGACAAGCGCCTGTGGGATCTGCGCGAGAAGCGCGATGTGCAGGCGCACGGCATTGCCGAGTGGGAGACGATGCGCGAGCTGGCCTCGGGCATCAAGGAACACACGCTGTCGAATCTGTCCACGTATCTGGAACAGTTCGCGGCGGCCGCCGAGGCGAACGGCGTCACGGTGCATTGGGCCGCCACCGCTGAAGAGCACAACGCGCTCGTGCACCAGCTCATGTCGGAGCGCGGCATGACCACGCTCGTCAAAAGCAAGTCGATGCTGACCGACGAATGCAAGATGCGCGAGTATCTCGAACCGCGCGGCATTACGGTGATGGAAACGGATCTGGGCGAACGTATCCAGCAACTCGACCATCAGGATCCGAGCCACATGGTGGTGCCCGCGGTCCACAAACTGCGGGCCGACGTTGCCGAACTGTTCGGCCGCACTATCGGCACCGATCCGAAGAACAGCGATATTCATTACCTGGCGGAAAGCCAGCGGATGAACACGCGGCCGTACTTCGTGCGCGAGAAAACGGCCGGCATGACCGGTTGCAATTTCGCGGTGGCGGAGACGGGCACGGTCGTAGTGTGTACTAACGAAGGCAATGCGGATCTGTCGGCGAATGTGCCGCCGTTGCATATCGCGTCGATCGGTATCGAGAAGCTGATTCCGAAGGTCTCGGATCTCGGTGTGTTTATCCGCATGTTGTCGCGCAGCGCACTCGGCTCGCCGATCACGCAATACACGTCGCATTTCCGTGCGCCGCGCAAAGGCACGGAGATGCATTTCATTCTCGTCGATCACGGCCGCTCGGAGCGGCTCGCAATGGAGGACTTCTGGTATTCGCTCAAGTGCATTCGCTGCGGCGCCTGCATGAATACGTGTCCTGTTTACCGGCGCAGCGGCGGGCTGTCGTATGGCGGCACCTACTCGGGGCCGATCGGCGCGATCATCAATCCGACCTTCGATCTGAAGCGCTACAGTGCGTTGCCGTTTGCATCGACGCTCAATGGCAGTTGCACGAACGTGTGTCCGGTGAAGATCAATATTCACGAGCAGATCTACAAATGGCGCACGGTGATTGCGGAGCATCACGAGGTGCCGTTCGTGAAGCAGGAGGTGTTGAAGATGGCAGGGCGGTTGCTCGCGAGCCCGACCTTGTATCGCGCGACGGTGTCCTCGATGGGCAGCGCGCTGCGGCGGCTGCCGAATTTCGTGCTGTATAACCCGCTCAATATCTGGGGCAAACAGCGCGAGTTGCCGGAGGCGCCAAAACTGACCTTCCACGCCTGGTACAAAAAGAATCGTGGAGCCGATCATGACAACGCGTGAAGCTTTTCTGGCGAAAGTGCGGCAGGCGCAGCCGCCGGCGCGACCACGGCCCGACGTGCCGCTGTTCGATGCGGCGGGTGGCGATCTGCACGCGCGTTTTACGGCGGCGCTGCAGGCAATGGGTGGCACGTGCGTCGAAGTTACGGCTGCGAGCGACGTGGGCGGGCTGATTCGCGAGCGGTTCGGGGCTGAGGCATCCATCGCTTCGGCAACCGCGGAAGTGCCGGGCACGCGCGTGCTCACCGCCGACACGGAACCCGCGTCGCTGCAGGATATCGAGGTCGGTGTGGTGCGGGCGCGCTTCGGCGTGGCTGAGACCGGCTCGGTGTGGTTCAGCGAACGTGAGTATGTGGTCAACGCGCTGGGGTACATCGTGCAGCATCTGGTCGTGCTGCTCGATCCGTCGCAATTGCTCGACGGCTTGCAGGACGTATACCGGCGCGATGATTTCCGTGAAGCCCGTTATGCGGCGCTCGTCACCGGGCCTTCGGCGACGGCGGATATCGAGGGTGTGCTGATTCGCGGCGCGCAAGGCGTGCGTTCGTTGACGGTGGTGTGGCTGGCAGCGGAGTAAAAAAATTCCGGGTCGCCTGATTCGGGCGGCCCCCACGTCTTGCCGCGCTGTGCCTGCATCGCCACGGACTTTGCTATCATCACTGTATAAACATACAGGTTTCGTGAACGTGCCGTGGCAACACCCGCTTCTCCCTACGCTCTCTACTATCTGCTGAACTTCGAGCGCGCCCTCGCGTGGCTCGCGCAGCGTTACGACGACCTGTTCGACGCGCACGAACAGGCGTTTCTGCGCGATTTCGCCGCGTTGCCGCAGGCGTCACGCGCGCTGCTGGTTCGCATGCTGATGCGTAAAGGCACGCTATTTCGCGCAAGCCGCCTGTCTTACGAAGAGATCGGCTGCCCACTGCAGGCGGCCGCGCCGATCGCCGCGCTCGGCTGGGTCGATACCCAACCGGCCCTGACGCTCGACGATCTGTTCGCGCTCACCACGCGTGCCGAGTTGATGGAAATTTTCGCGGACGCCGTCGCGTTGATTCCCGGCACGAAGAGCTTGCGCAAACCGGAACTGCTGGAAACGCTGCGTCCGTTTTATGTCGGCGAGCCTGGCGAGCCCGCAGAAGAAGGCGTCGCGGCGCGCCCGCTCCGCGCATGGTACGGTCAATCAACGGATTGCGTGCTGCACGTTGCCATCGCACCGCTGTGCGAACGTCTGCGTTTGATGTTCTTCGGCAATTTGCAGCAGGCGTGGTCGGAGTTCGTGCTTGCCGACCTCGGTGTGTTCCAGTACGAGAAGGTGGCGTTCGCGCCTTCGTCGCGCGCGTTTCAGGCGCGTGCGGACGTGGACGTTTATCTCGCCTTGCACGCGTGCCGTGAAGCGCTCGAATGGCTACCCGGCGGCGACGCGGAAGCAGAGGCGATCAACGAACTGGTGGCAGCCGTCGGTGAAATAGAAACCTCGAACGCCTGGCTCGAAACGCGGCGCGCGAAACTGTTGTTTCGTATCGGCCACCTGTGCGAGCGTCGGGAGAACTGGCCGGCCGCGCTCGCCGTGTATGAGCGCTGCGCGTGGCCCGGTGCGCGCCATCGGCGCATGCGTGTGCTCGAACGCAGCGAACGTTTCGACGATGCGTTCGCGCTCGCCTCGCAAGCCGCCGCGGCGCCGGAGAGCGAAGAAGAAGCGCAACGCATCGCCCGCATGCTCGCACGGTTGCTGCGCAAGCGCGGCATGCCGGCCGCACGGGCGAGCGCGGCGCGTCCCGTCGAGCGCAGCACGCTGGTGGTGCCGCGGCCCAAGGAGCCGCTGCCGGTCGAATACGTCGTTCGCGATCATTTGACGTGCGGCGCCGCGCCGGTTCATTACGTCGAGAACGCGCTGATCAATTCGCTGTTCGGGCTGCTGTGCTGGGAGCCGGTCTTTGCGGCGTTGCCGGGCGCGTTTTTTCATCCGTTCCAGCGCGGTCCGGCCGATCTGCACGCGCCGGATTTTCATGCTCGCCGCGCGGAGCCGTTTGCCGCGTGTCTTGCGCAACTCGACAGCGGAGCTTATCGCGAGACGATCTGGCGGCATCTGGATAGCAAGGCGGGACTGCAATCGCCTTTCGTATTCTGGGGGCTGCTCTCGCCGGAACTCGTTGCATTGGCGCTCGACTGTCTGCCGGCCGCGCATCTGAAACTGTGGTTCGAGCGCTTGCTGCGCGATATACGAGGCAATTGTTCCGGCCTGCCGGATCTGATCCGCTTCTGGCCTGCCGAGCGCCGCTACGAATTGATCGAAGTGAAAGGCCCCGGCGACCGCTTGCAGGACAACCAGATCCGCTGGCTCGCGTATTGCGCGCAGCACGGCATGCCGGTGCGAGTGCTCGACGTGCGTTGGGCCGACGAGGTGCTCGTCGTGAATGGCGGCGCGGTTGACGCTGCTGCCGAGGCCGCCGCAGCGGTCGGACGCGCGATCGTCACGGAGGCCGGAACCGAGGGCGCGGTAGATGCCATCGCAGAGGTCAAACCGGAACCCACCACCGAACCCACCACCGAGGCCACCGCATGACCTACGTGGTCGCCGTGCGAGCGATGTGCGAGTTCACCGCGAGGCGCGGCGATCTGGATCTGCGCTTCACGCCCGCGCCCACCTCGCTCGAAGGCATGGCGGGCCACGTCACGGTCGCCGGACGGCGCGCGAGCGGCTACGAAACCGAAATCACGCTGACGGGCACGCATCGCAGCCTGACCGTGCGCGGACGCGCCGACGGCTACGACCCGGCGGCGAACCGGCTGGAAGAGGTCAAGACGCATCGTGGCGATCTCGAACGGATGCCCGCCAATCACCGCACGTTGCATTGGGCGCAAGCGCTCGTCTATGGTCATCTGCTGTGCCGCACGCGCGAGCTTGCCGGGTTGACCGTAGCGTTGGTGTACTTCGATATCGGTACCCAGAAGGAAGTGCTGTTGACGCAAACGCATACCGCGCGCGACCTGGAGATTTTCTTCGTCGAGCAATGCGAGCGTTTTCTGGATTGGGCCGTACAGGAAGAGGCGCATCGGGCCGCGCGCAACTCGGCGCTGAGTGCGTTGCAGTTTCCGCATGGGCAGTTTCGCAGCGGCCAGCGCGAACTGGCGGTGTCGGTCTATCGTTCGGCGCGCGACGGCAAGCCTTTGATGGCCCAGGCGCCGACCGGCATCGGCAAGACGCTCGCGACGATTTTTCCGTTGCTCAAGGCGTGCGCGTCGGACCAGATCGACCGGGTGTTCTTTCTGACCGCCAAGACGCCGGGCCGCGCGCTGGCGCTGGATGCGATCGAAACACTGCATCGGGTCGACGCGCGCCTGCCGTTGAGAACCCTCGAACTGGTCGCACGCGATAAAGCCTGCGAGCATCCGGACAAAGCCTGCAACGGCGAGTCCTGTCCGCTCGCGCGCGGCTTCTACGACCGGCTCGACGCGGCACGCAGCGCGGCGCTGGCAGGCCCGCGCCTGGACCGTGCGGCGGTGCGCGAAGCAGCGCTTGCGCACGACATCTGTCCGTACTATCTGGCGCAGGAACTGGCGCGCTGGGCCGACGTGGTGGTCGGCGATTACAACTACTACTACGACAGCAACGCCATGCTGTACGCGCTCACGCAGATCAACCAGTGGCGGGTGGGCGTGCTGGTGGACGAGGCGCACAATCTGCTCGATCGTGCCCGCCGCATGTACACCGCCTCGCTCGATCAGACGGCATTCCGGCTCGCGCGCAAAACGGCGCCGGCCGCGCTGCGCAAGCCGCTTGAACGGCTGCAACGCGAGTGGAACGCGCTCAAACGCGCTCAGACCGCGAGCTATCAGGTCTACGCCGGGATCCCCGGCAAACTGCTCTCCGCCGCGCAAAATCTGATCAGCGCCGTCACGGACCAACTGGCGGAAGCGCCACTTTCCATCGACGAAGCATCGCTGCGCTTCTTCTTCGACGCCATGCATTTCGTCGCGCTGGCCGAGCAGTTCGGCGAGCATTCGATTTTCGACATCACGCTCGCCACGGATCGTTACGCGCCACGCGACAAAACCACTGCCGCGCTTTGCGTGCGCAACGTGATTCCCGCGCCGTTTCTCACGCCGCGCTACGCGGCCGCGCGCACTACGGTGATGTTCTCCGGCACGCTCAACCCGCATCATTTCTATCGCGATACGCTGGGGTTGCCCGAAGCCACGCAATGGCTCGACGTGGAAGGGCCGTTTCGCGCGGAGCAGTTGCAGGTGCGCGTGGCCGGCAACGTGTCGACGCGTTGGCGTGACCGCGAGCGTTCGCTGATTCCGATCGTCGACCTGATCGCCCGGCAATACGCAACGCAGCCGGGCAATTATCTGGGCTTTCTGAGCAGCTTCGAGTACTTGCAGCGCGTGGTCGCGTTGATGCGCGAGCGGCACCCGGACTTGCCGGTCTGGGCGCAGGAGCCCGGCATGGACGAAGCCGCGCGCGACGCGTTTCTCGCGCGCTTCCGGACCATGAACGAGGGCGTGGGCTTCGCGGTGCTCGGCGGTGCGTTTTCGGAAGGTGTCGACCTGGTCGGTCAGCAGTTGATCGGCGCGTTCATCGCCACGCTCGGCTTGCCGCAGATGAACGAGATCAACGAGCAGATGCGCCGCACGATGGAAGTGAAGTTCGGCAACGGATACGACTACATGTATCTGTATCCCGGTCTACAGAAGGTGGTGCAGGCGGCAGGGCGTGTGATCCGCACGGAGCAGGACCAGGGTGTGGTGCATCTGATCGATGACCGGTATCGGCGGGCCGAAGTGCGGCGTTTGCTGCCGCGCTGGTGGGACGTGCAATAGCGCGTGCCGCAGCCGGCGGACCGGCGCTTCATAACCGCGCTTCTTTACCGCCGGCCGGCCGGGTAATCACTTTGCCCGCCGCCACTCGTCACAGTAGCGGCGTGGCATCACGATTCCCGCCCAAAGCGCAGCAGCCCACGAAGATGCCGGCCCCGGCTCTTACCTCACTCGTGCGGAGAGGTTGAACCAGGATTTGCCGGCGTTCCCGGACCGCCGGCCGGTTGGGGGTCGACGGGCAACTGGTCTTCCACTGGCGCATCGCCTTGCCGGGCTGCGGCGGAAGGTGCCGCAGCGGCAGGCGGCTCGTCGCTCGGCGCCTCTTCTTTGGCCGCCGTGCTGGACGCTTCATCGGCCTCGATCCTCGCCGGCGCGCTTTGCGGATCCCACGTCAGCAGATTGCGCTGCGGGTTCGCGATCTCGATGCCGCGCTCGCGGAACTGGTCGAGAATCCGGCGGTTGAATTCGCGCTGCACGCCCCAGCGCGCGCTGTCGCGGCACTGAATCTGGCCGGTCAGCGTGATGGCCGAGCCGTCCAGCGCATCGACGCCCCAGAAGCTGAAGTCCGACAGGATGCCGTCCTTGAAACTGTCGTCCTCGCGCAAGGCGGCGCCGATTTCCTTCAGTGTGCCGATGGCGAGATCGACGTCCTGGCCGAACACGATATTGACCTTCACCGCGGCATTGCCGATACCACGGTTCGTGTTGTTCACCGTCGATACCGAACTGAACGGCACGGTGTAGAGCGAACCGTCGCCGCCGCGCAGTCGCACGGTGCGGATCGACAGATACTCGACGGTGCCGGACACGCCCGCGAGCGTGACCCAGTCGCCCACCTGCATCGCGTTTTCCATCAACAGGAAAATGCCGGTGATGAAATCCTGCACCAGCTTTTGCGAGCCGAAACCGAGCGCCACGCCGAAGATACTCGCGCCCGCCAGCAGCGGCCCGATATTCACGCCGAGCTCGCTCAGGCCGGTGAGTACCACCACCAGCGCGATGGCGCAAAAGAGCGCGCTGCGCAGCATCGGCAGCAGGGTGCGCAAGCGCGCGGCGCGCACCAGATCGCCGCTCGTGGTCCAGCGGTCCAGCCGCTGTTCGACCGATACGTTCACGCTTTCCCACACCAGCAGCGCAATGACGGCCGCCACGCCGATCGTGACGATCGCCGACGCGAGCCGGTGGCCGATCGTGCCGGCGCGAAACAGGTCGGCCACATGCACGCCCCATACCTGCAACAGCGCGAGCGCGGTCACGATGCCGATGATCCACGCCACCACGCGGCGCACCAGCGGGTAATAGCGGTACGCGTGCTGATGCACGAGCGACTTCGCCGCGTCGTCCTGCGCATGGAAGAGCCGGGCCAGCGCGCCGAACAGCACGATCGACACGACCCGCGCGCCCACCAGCACCGCCAGCGAAATACCGCCGAGGTGCAGCAGCGTCTGATAGCCGTTCTGCACGTCGAGCGCCCAGATGAACCACAGCGCCATCACGACGAACACCGCGAACCAGGCCCACACTTCGGCAAAGACATTGCCGGCCATTTCCAGCGATTTGCGCGTGGCAGCCCGCTTGCGGATCAATTCGCCGACTGGGTTCGCGCATTGCAGCAGCAGGATCGAGATCATGACGTGGCCGGCGAGCGCGACCACTTTCATCAGCGCCAGATGCGCCGCGTCGTTCAGACCGAGCGATTGGGCGATCTCCGCGACCGCCGAACCGGCGCCCACCACGCTGACGATCCGCACCATCCAGCGCTGCACGAAGGCGGCCCACGCGTCGCTCATGCGCAGCAGGCGCAGGCGCGGCGCGGCCGGTTGCAGGAAAAAGCCGCTGACGATCACGATCACCCGGCACAGCACGTAGATGTCGATGAGCGAGTCGAGTGCGCGGTCTTGCGGGGTGCCGTCGTCGGTGAAGATCGACATCAGCGCGCTCGCCGCGCCGACGAATACGACGAGCGGCAACAGTCGCAGCACCAGGCTCAGGAGCGCGCGCGGCAGGCGCTGCAGGAGTGTCCAGTGATGTCGGGCGTTCTGCTTGCCTTTGGCTTCGATGACCTTGCCGTTGGCCGACGTGGCCGCGCTTGTGCCGGACGGCACAGCCGCCGCTTTCGCCTGCGCCGCGGTCACGGGCGAGGCCGGCGACACGGGCAGGGGCGGCGCGGCGTTCGGCGCGTCGGAGGGTTGGGGCGCGACGTCCACAGGCAGATCGGCTGGCGGCACGCTGTCCCGATCGCCGGCTTCGCGGCGCGCGGCCAGCGCCTTGTAGGCACGGCGCAGCAGGCGGCGCGCGAGCCATTCGAGCGCGAGCGCGGGTATCAGCGCGGCCAGCAGCGACCACGCGACCTGGCCCAGCACGGCGCGTGCTTGCGGGTTGGTCGATTGCCAATACCACCAGGCGCGCACCGAGGAGACGTCGAGCAGCGCGCCGACCGAACTGCGCAGAGACTTGCCGAGGCGCACGGCCCAATGCGCGCCCTGGCGGGCCAGTTGCGAGGCGAGACCATTCGACTTGAACGCCGCCGGCACGAGGGCGGCGGCGCCGCTCGCCGCAGCGGCCGACGCTGCCGTGGGCGCGGAAGCGGGCGGCGCGCTGAGCGCGCCGGCAGCAGCAATGGCCTCCAAGGTGTCGGCCACTTGCGCGCGGCGCTTGGGGTCATTGAGGACGGCGAGCGCCTGGCGAGCCTGCTCGGGCGTCAGCGTCACCCCAGGACTGGAGGCCGCAGAGGCCGCAGAGGCCGAAGAGGCGGGGGCGGCTGGTGCTGCCGCGGCAAGGACCGGCGAGACGCCGAGAGCGAGAAGAATGAAACAACAGGCTTGAAATAATTTGCGCATAGGGTGTAAGGCGGGCTACGGAAGCGAACGGCTATGCCGAAACGCGTGGACGGGCTCGGCGGCGTGAACCTGAACCGACACCTATCTGGTCGTACAAGTTCCTCGAACGGCCGTTGCGCGTGGCGCCGCAGAGTCGGGCAGCCTGGCGCCGCGGCACTTTCCCCTAGCAAAAAACCGGCCCGTCGGTCAATGGCTACCCGTCGCATGGCGGCTACCGTGCGCAGGAATTGCGGCATCCGCCGCCTTGCGACCGCCATTGTGCGGCGCCGCTTGTGTGGAGCTCGGCGGCACGCCGAACGTGCCTTCCACGACTTTGGTGAGGGTGCGCTCCTCGCGTGGAATGAAGCGCCTCGTTCAGGCCAACTCGAAATTGGCGTATTGGCGTATTGGCGTATGGCAAGCGCCGGCCGGCGATGTTTCAGCGCGGTCCGACGTATCGATGGATGTCCGTGCGCGATCCGCCGGTGGGCTCGGTGCGTCGAAAGCGACGGTTGCGCGCGGCGTGGCTCCAGCCGGATCACACACGGCTGACCGGAGCAGAAGCGAGGGGGAGCTTACCCGTTCACACCAGCGAAGCCGCCTTCCGCTCCGCCTCGCCGTCGGCGTCCGCGCCGCCGCTGGCGTTCGACGCGCGTCCGCCGGCTGCCGCGTCCTGGTGCAGCCGGTTGGCGTGCATCAGCCGATACAGCGTGGCCCGCGAAATGCCGAGTTCGGCCGCCGCCTCGGACAGCTTGTAGCCATGCCGCTGCAAAGCGTGCTCGATGGCGTCTTTTTCGGCCCGGCTGCGAATCTCCGCCAGCGTCACGGCCGGCCCGTTTTCGGCTTCCGGCAGGCCGAGATCGCTGGCGGTGATGAAACGGCCCTCGCTCATCACCACGGCACGCCGCACGCAGTTGATCAGTTCGCGCACATTGCCCGGCCACGGATAGTTGGACATGGCGACGATCGCGTCGCTCGACAGGCCGCGCAATTTGCGCGCGCCGTCCTGCTTGTACATGCTGAGCGCATAGTTGGCGAGCAGCTTGATGTCGCCGCCGCGCTCGCGCAACGGCGGCTCGACGAGGCGCAGCACGCACAGGCGGTGATACAGGTCGGAGCGGAAGCGACCGTCTTCGACGGCTTTGTCCAGATCGACGTGGGTCGCCGAAATGACCCGGACGTCGACCTTGATCGGCCCGTTGCCGCCCAGCCGCTCGATCGTGCCTTCCTGGAGGAAGCGCAACAGGACCGCCTGGCATTCATGCGGCATATCGCCGATTTCGTCGAGAAAGAGGGTGCCCTCGTGAGCGCTCTCGATCCGGCCAATCTTGCGCTGGAGCGCGCCGGTAAAGGCGCCGCGCTCGTGGCCGAACAATTCGGCTTGCAGCAGGCTCGGCGGAATCGCCGCGCAATTGATCGCGACGAAGGTGCGGCCGGCGCGCGGCGAACGTTCGTGAATCGCCTTGGCGGTCAGCTCCTTGCCGGTGCCCGACTCGCCTGCGACGAATACCGGCGCGTCCGTCACGCCGCATTTGTCGATGCGCCGGTACAACTGCTGCATGGCCTCGCATTGCCCGACCATGCCGTGGCGGCCGAGCGACGGCTCCGGCGCGACCTCCGCCTGCCGCAGGCTCGACAATCCATGCGCGTGGCCGAGCGCGAACACGAGCCGCTCGTTCAGCCACGGCCGTGTGACGAAATCGAAGCAATAGTCGAGGATGAAACGGCTGACCAGTTCGTTCGCCGCCTGCCCCGGCGCGATCTGGGCGACCCAGTTGGTTTCGACGCGCCGCATGCAGGACGCCAGCGCGGATAGATGTTGGGATGTGCAGTCGCCCGGCAGTTCGACGAGGCCGACCTTGATGTTGCCGCGCTCGATCATGCGTTCGGCGACAGCCGTGCTTTTGGCATGCACCGCTTGCCAGCCGGAAGCCGCCAGAAAAGCGGCGAGTTTCGGATCCGGAGAATTCGACACATAGAGAACGGTACGTTCCGTGTCGATAGGCGTGCAAGTCGTATTCATGTTACCCCCGTTTGATGCTGCTCTCAGGACTCTTCTCTGCGACGTACTCGACAGACCGGCAAGGTGCCGGGTTCCGGCCAACTGAGCCAACCGGTCCGTTCGCGCGGGCCCGGAAAGGGATTGCGCCACTGCCAGGGGATTCTGCTTCTCGCAGCCCGGCGGTGACGGATTCACGGTAACGGCAATCTCGGGGGCCTGGAGCAGGCGGCGCGAGCCGCAGGGTGCTACACATTGGACGGATGGCGCAACGGTGTTCACCGTTGCAACCGACAGACGATCCTTTCCCCGAATTACGCCGACCGTTTTTTACCTCGTTGGCCTGATACAGGCGCTCTATCTGGCGCTTGGCCTAACGATAAGCGAAACCGCTTTCGAGCGCCATACAAACAAGTCTGGATTCAGAAACGTTTTTCGCATCATGCCATGTGTCCTTGCCGTTCGAAAACGCACGGTCAAGGCCCTTTATGCGGGGTGTCCCACACAACGTTGCAATCCGTGTAGCGGCAAATGTGAAATCGGCGCCGCCGGTCGGGGTTTGCGTTGTCTCATGCTTGCGACACATCGGACAATGCGCGGTGGAGCACCAATAGGGTTCCGAAACATCGGCATATTTGACCGGCGTGTGATGCAACCCGCGGCCCTATACGGCGCGCGCGGCTACCTGACTGGCCGGCGGGCCGGTACAACTTTCCATGACGTGGCCGGTGGCCGGAGCGAGCACGTGTCGTATTCGAATCAACGCGTGATGCGAAGGATGCCGGGCGGAGGTCCGCCGCAGCAGAAATCACGGTGGCATAAGGGTTTGAAGGCGGCTGGCATAGGCGTTGCAATAAGCATTTCACAACGAATGCGTTGCCGCCGTTTCAATATGAAGCCCGGGGGAGAAAGAAGGCGGGCGGCAAACATACAGCCTTCGTAGGCGCGGCCGGGGAAGCCAATGCGTTTTGCGAGGTTGCGGCGGGGCCAACTGAAAAACGATTGTCAAAAAAGAACGGAGCGAATGATCGGTACACCCTACCGGCCATTCGCGACCGGATCAGGTAAAACGTTGCGCCCGCCATTTTTCCGTCTGTTTCCGCGGATTCGAAGGGGATGGCAAAAAACAACAGATACCGCCGTCGTGAGTTTGGCGAGCGATACCCATAACAACCAGGAGCAGCGGCGGGGCAGCGCACGGTCGAGGACCAACCGGGCGCGACGAGGCGGGGAGAAAAGGCCCGAGTCTCCACAGAGAGGCGCAGGTTACGAGGTGGACCGGGCGCCGTGTCCGCGAATTCGCGGACACGGCTGGCCTGGACACTGCCTTGAAAAAACACATCTTTCGGGGGTTGTCATGACCAGACATTTCAGGCCAGCCGGCGCAGCACAGTCGGAGCGTCAAACCACCGTGCATTCAGTCGGCGCCATTTATCGACGGCATAGCGCCGCTCCGCGCGCATTCTTTGCCGCGCCATCGGCAGATCTGTTGACGCTGGTGATCGCCGAGGCGCTCAAGCGGAAGGCGCAAGCGGAGATCCAGCGCGAGGCGTTACGCGAAGCGATGTATGAAATGCCGGTCTCTCCGGAACGACACCGCGATCGCGGGGCGGACATCCGACCTGTCAATTCTCGCGAATAACCAGAACATAGACCGCAATCGCGGTGGCGCCGGCAACCGGACGGCGCCAGAGCGGCGGAGAGCCGACATGATCGACATCTTCCTGATTACGTCCAGCACGGAGCGTGCGCCGCAAATCGTCGCGCGTCTCGATGCAAGCGGCGTGGCTTACCGGCTGCGCACGGCTCACGGCACGGCCCGGCAACTGCGCTCGCACACCCGTGCGATCCGCAGCACCGAGTTGCTGATCGTCGACGACGCCGATCTGAGCGCGCGCGACCTGGATGGCATCGAGGAAGCGCTTGCCTGTACACCGGCGCTGCATTGCGTCCTTATGACGCCGGCGCCATCCACTGCCTTGCTTGGTGTGGCGATGCGCGTCGGCGTGCGGCATGTGTTGTCGTGGCCGCTCGACGCGGACGAGATCACCACCATCCTGATCCAGATCGAAACGCGCAAACACGCGAATGGGCGCCGTGCCGGACGCGTCGTCTCGCTGGCTTCGAGCAAGGGCGGCAGCGGCACGACGCTGATCGCCGTGAATCTCGCGTATTCGCTCGCGGCGCTGAGCAACCGGCGTGTGCTGCTGATCGACCTGAGCCAGCAATTCGGCGACGCCAGCCTGCTTATGGCCGACAAACCGCCGCCCACCACGCTTGCCGATCTCTGCTCCCAGGTGGAGCGCCTCGACGCCGCGCTACTCGAATCATGCGTGATGCACGTTCACGCAAATCTCGATGTGCTGGCGGGTGCGGGCGATCCGCTCAAGGCCGCCGAATTGCTGCCGGCCCAACTGGAGCGCATTCTCGCGCTGGTGCGCGAGCGTTACGACGCGGTGTTGATCGACGTTGGACAGAGCCTCAATCCGCTCACGATTCATGCGCTCGATCACAGCGACGTGATCTGCATGGTGGTGCGCCAGAACCTGCTTTACCTGCACGGCGGGCGCCGCATGCTCGAAATTTTCAGGGAGCTGGGTTATCCGGCGAGCAAGGTGCGCGTAGTGGTGAATCAATACGACAAGAACGCGCAGATCAACCTCCCGAAGCTCGAACAGACGCTCGGCGTGAAGGTGGCGCATCAGCTTCCGCGCGACGAAAAGCACGCCAACGACGCGCTCAGCCGCGGCGTGCCGCTGGTGACGTCGGCGCGAGACAGTACGCTCGCGCAAGGCATCAGCCTGCTGGCGGACATGCTGTGGCCGTCCAGCGCCGAGCGCCGCAAAGGCGTGCTCGGCCGGCTGTTCGCGGCAGGGCCGAACGCGCCGCCGGAGCTCAAGCCGGGGCATTGAACTCAGCCGTTCAGGCGGGATCTGCTACGTTAGTAGGTAATCCGCACGCCCGTGGCATGATCTGGGTGAAAGTCCAACCCGCCCGATCACTTTCGAGAGCGCTCCGTCAGCGCCGCATCGCCCATGCAAAACGAGTCCAACGGTCTCAACGATATCGCGTCGATCCTCTCCAATCCGATTCTCAACACGGATTCGTACAAGGCATCGCACTACCTGCAATATCCACCCGAAGCGTCGGCGATGTTCTCGTACATCGAATCGCGCGGCGGGCGCTACGATCGCACGCTGTTCTTCGGCTTGCAGATGCTGATCAAGGAATATCTGTGCCGTCCGGTCACGCCGGCCATGATCGATCAGGCCAAAGCGTTTTTCACCGCGCACGGCGAGCCGTTCAACGAAGCCGGCTGGCGCCACGTCGTCGGGCAGTACGGCGGCTATCTGCCGGTGCGCATTCGCGCGGTGCCGGAAGGCTCGGTCGTGCCGACGCACAACGTGCTCGTCACGGTCGAATGCGACGATCCGCAGGTGTTCTGGCTGGCTTCGTATCTGGAAACCATGCTGCTGCGCGTGTGGTATCCGGTTACGGTGGCGACGCAAAGCTGGCATCTGCGCAATACGATCCGCAGCTATCTGCTGAAGAGCAGTGACGACCTCACGCAATTGCCGTTCAAGCTGCATGACTTCGGCGCGCGCGGGGTGTCGAGCGCGGAGTCGGCGGCGATCGGCGGCGCGGCGCATCTCGTCAGTTTCATGGGCTCGGATACCGTGCTCGGCGTGGCTGCGGCGAACCGCTACTACAACGAAACGATGGCGGCGTTTTCCGTGCCGGCAGCGGAGCACAGCACGATCACCTCATGGGGCCGCGAGCGCGAAACCGACGCGTTCCGCAACATGATTGCGCAGTTCGGCAAGCCCGGCGCGATCGTTTCGGTGGTGTCCGATTCCTACGATCTGTTCGCCGCGCTCCGCGTCTGGGGCACGGAGTTGAAGCAGGCGGTGCTCGATTCCGGCGGCATGCTCGTGATCCGGCCCGACTCCGGCGATCCGCGGACGATAGTACTGCAAACCATGCAGGCGCTAGAGGCGTCGTTCGGATCGGCGGTGAACGGCAAAGGGCGGCGCGTGCTCAACAACGTGCGCGTGATTCAGGGCGACGGCGTGAATCCCGATTCGATCGAAGCGATCCTCGCCGCCCTGGACCAGGCCGGTTTCGCGGCGGATAACATCGTGTTCGGCATGGGCGGCGCGCTGTTGCAGCAGATCAACCGCGACACGCAGCGCTTCGCGATGAAATGCTCGGCGATCCGTTTAGGCGACGAGTGGCACGACGTCCTCAAGGATCCGATTACGGACGCCGCAAAGCGCTCGATGAAAGGGCGGCTGACGTTGCTGGTGAATCGGCACACCGGCGAGTATCGAACCGCCACGCTGCCGGTTGCGTGGGACGCTCACACGGTCGAGGGCGATTGGGAAGAGGCGCTGGTGACGGTCTTCGATTCCGGCAAGCTGCTGGTGGATGTATCGCTTGCGGAGATCAGGCGCCGCGCTCACGCGCACGAAGCCTGATGAGGGGCACCCGCTTGCCAGACGGCCACGCCTGAAGCGCGGATATCGACCCGGCACGGCGCGCCTTCACGCAGCCGGGTATCTTCATCGGCAATGTCGAACCGCACTCCGGCGATATTCACCCGGACATAACGCTCGCCGCGCCGCAATTCGACCGCGTCGACCACGCCGGCATGCATGCCGCCCTCCGACACGACAATCGCATGCGACGAGACGCGCCACATGACGTGCTGGCCGGCGTCGGGAGCCAGCCCGCTGTCGGCCGTGCCGATCACGAAGCCCTGCGCGATCTCTACGTGTCCCGAAGCGCTCATCACCCCTTCGCCGACGTTGTGCAAGCCGAGCAGACCGGCCACCCGCATCGAAGCGGGCCGCTCGAACACAGCGTCGATAAAGCCCGCTTGCAGCACGCGGCCCTGTTCGACGACCAGTACTTCGTCGGCCAGCAAGGCGGCTTCATCCGGATCGTGCGTGACGATGATCGTCACCGCCGCGATCTCGCGCTGCAAGGCCCGCAGCGACTGCTGCAAGCGGCGCCGCCGCGGCGTATCCAGCGCCGCGAACGGCTCGTCGAACAGCAGCAGTTCGCTGTGGCGTGTTAGTGCTCGCGCCAGCGCCACCCGTTGGCGCTGGCCAAACGACAATTGATGCGGCAGGCGCGCGACCAGTTGCGCAAGGCCCAGATGGTCGAGCCAGTAGCGCGCGCTGGCAGGATCGGCATCGACCGGGAAAGCCAATTGCTGTGCCACCGTCATATGCGGAAACAGGCCGTAGTCTTGCGGCATATAGCCGATCTGCCTGCGCTCGGGCGGCAACGCGTCCAATCGCGTCGCACCGAGCGTCACACTGCTCGACGCGTTGGACTCGAGTCCCGCAATCAGACGCAGCGCCAGCGACTTGCCCGAGCCCGACGGCCCGATGATCGCAAGGCGCCGCGTGGCGGGCGTCCATGCGATGTCGAGCTCGAACGCGCCGAGCCGGCGCTGCAAATGGAAGGCGAGGCGAAGGTCGGCGGTTTCACTGCGGCTCGCCGTCAGGTCCGCGCCGGGTTCGAGCGTGTCGTCGCCGTTTTCGGTCTGTTCGAGCGCGCTCTTTTGCCGAAGGCTGTAGATCGACAGCGCCGCGCAGACGATCGCGATGGCGAGCGTAGGCAGGAGTAACGGCATCATCGCCGGAAGCCCCTGGCCGCCGAATACGACATACGTATAGACCGGTAACGAATACGGGTGATAGGCCACCATCACGGTCGCGCCGAATTCGCCGAACGCGCGCAGCCAGGCGAGCGCGAGTCCGGCGCGAATCGCCGGCCACGCAACCGGCAACATGACCCGGAAGAAGCGGCTGCCGGCGCGATGACCGAGCGTCGCGGCGACGTCGTCGAGCACCGGGTCGACGGCGGCGAACGCGGACTTGGCGGCAATGATCAGAAAGGGTGCGGCGACGAATACTTCCGCGAGCACGATGCCGGCGAACGAATCCGTCAGCATGCCGCGACTCAACTGACCGACCCAGCTATACGGGCCGAGCAGAAACAGCAGCAGCACGCCGCTCGTGAGCGGCGGCAGCGCCAGCGGCAACTGCACGAAAAAGCCGAGCAGCGCCACTTTGCGCGAGGTCGAGCGCGCCAGAAAATAGCCGAGCGGCACGCCGCCCAGCAGAATCGCGAGCGAAGCTACGCTGGCGCTGGCCGCCGATACCCCGACCGCCGACCACGTCGCGCGCCAATCCACGTTCGCCCAGTCCGCGGCGCCGAGCTGCGGCACGCTCGCGACAAACGGCGCGCACAGATAGACGGCCAGCAGCGCCGCCAGCCACAAGAGCGGTCGCGCAGCGGTGCGTTTCACCGCGCTTACTGCGTGGCGGCGTCGATCACGGCTTGCAGCGAAGGCGGCATGGCTTGCACGTTGCCGCTCACGGTCGGTTTGACGACGTCCACGCCATGTTGCTTGAGCAGCTCGCGGCCTTTCGCGCTCAACAGGAAGTCGGCGAAGCTGCTCGCGCCTTCACGGTTTGGCGCATCGTTGAGAATCGTCAGCGTGTAGCTGGCCTTGGCCTGCAATTCGGGCGCCGGGCGGAGCGCCGGAATCTTCAGGTCGGATGTTTCGGTGGAATAGAAGAAGCCGGCGTCGAGCTGGCCGGATTGCAGGCGGCCAACCAGGGTTTCCTCGGGCAGCACCTGCTCAGGATTGTCCGCCGCGCCAAGCGTCTTTTCGACGAGATCCGGCTGATGGTAGAGCGCCGCCGCCTTGTTCATCATCTCGACGGTGAACGCGCCCTTGGGGTCGAGCTTCGGATCGGTGCGGCCAATCCGGATGCCCGGCTCCTGCAGCACCTGGTCCCAGCGCTTGCTCCTGAACTGCGCGGCGAATCTGCTTTGCGGGTTATAGCCGATCATCAGCGGCGATTCGGCGAAATTCACGTACCACGTGACGTGGTCGCCGTTCGCGGCCCCCATCAGGCTGTCGTTCACCTTGGGGCTCGCGCTGATGAATACGTCGCCGCGGCGCAGTTTGCCTTTGATCTCGTTGGCGATCTTGTTCGAGCCTGCCGCGTAGCCGCGGAAATGCTCGCCGGTAGCCTTCTCGAATGCCGGGCCGATGCTGCGCTCCATCAGATTGACGAGCGAGCCGGCATAGAGCACGTTGACGGTGTTGTCCTGCGCCAGGGCGGGCGTGGCCGTCACGATGCCGGTCACGGCCACGAGTGGAGCAACGAGAGAAGCGAGCAGCTTGCGAATCATGCGATAACCCCGATACGTTATTAAGAGCGCTATATTACGACGTCACCGCATTACGTTGTGTGACGGCGTTGCCTGCCGGATCAATTGAGCGGGAATGTCCGCACGTAGCTGGTGCCGTTCGCGCTGGCGGCGCGGTCGATCGCGTACAGCCGGCCGCGCGGCGCATCGACGGCCACGCCGCGGGCGTCCTGAAAGTCGTTTGCAAGCACGCTGATCGTGCCGTCCGGCGCGATCCGGCACAGGCCGGTGGCGTTGCATTTGGTGTACAGCGTGCCGCTTGCGTCGACGGCCATCAGGTCCGGGCTGTTGATCTGCGCGAACGTGCCGTTCGGCGCGACGGCATGGGATCCGCCGAGCAGCGCGCTCAGACTCGCCTTGACGATGTCGTTGTTGGCCTGGTCCGAGACATAGAGCGCGTCGCCCGATACGGCGATCCCGACCGGCTTGCCCAAGCCGCTGAGCAGATCGCGTTCGACCGCCGTATGGGCGATGGGATCGTAAGTAATGAGGCTGAGGCCGCCTTGCGGAGGATTGCTGCCGTTCTTGATGAACCACGTCGAGAGCAGGCGGTTCGAGCCGATCGAGATCAGACCGAGGCGGCGTCGCGCCGGATCCGGACCGCTGAGTGCCGCGATCGTATCGGCGCCCGTAATGCTGAACACCGCGCTTGCGGTGCCCAAACCGAAGCGCTCGATCATCAGCGCGGAAGCGTCGGCGAAGCTCAACTGGCTCAGGCTGTTCGACTGGCCGGCCACCGCCGGCACGCTCGCATAGTGCGCGAATGTACGGCCATCGGGCGAGGAGAGCACGCTGCTGGTCTGGTCGTCGGTGATGAAGACGGCACCGTCCGCCGCGCGCACCGCAATGCCGTTCGGCGACGCGCCAACGGCGATCTTTTGCGGCACGACAGTGACCTCGTCGCCGCCGCAACCGGCGAGCGCTGCGATCAGGCCGAGGCTGACGAGAGCGAGGCGCGTGGTGCGTTGCCAGGCGGGTGAGAAGCGCATGTGATCTCCTGAACCGGCCCGCAGAACACTGGCCGCATGCCAGCGCGCCCACGCGTGCCGTGACTGTGATGAATCGGGATGAGGCCGGCCGATCAACCGATATGTCCGGCGATATAGTGCGTATCGGGGCGGTTTTGCGCGCAGGCAGCCATCGAAGCGTAATATACACACGGACATAACGAGTGAACAGGCCGCTCGGGCGTCGATGCTGGAGATAACCGCAGATGGATAGTGTAAATGTGAATGTGATTGCCGCGCCCGCCGTTGCAGGCGCGCTCGTGCTGAGCGGACGATTCCGGCGGCCGCTTTCGTTCGATCTTGATCAGCTCAGACGCTACGAAAGCGTGGTGGCCACGCCGTTCGATCTGCGTTGCTATACGACGAACCGCTTTATCCGCAGTGTCGAGCCGTATCGCGGCGTGCGTCTGACCACGCTCATCACGGAAGCGGGTCTGCCGGATAGCGTGCCGGGCGAATTCAAGCGCACGGTATTCGTCGCTGTGGGACATGACGGCTATGTCGTGACGTTTTCATGGCACGAACTCTTCAACACGCCCGTGGGCGAGAACGTGATGGTCGCCTACGAATGCGGCGGCCGTGCGCTCGACGCTGAAGAGGGCGCGCCGATTCTGTTTTCCGGATCGGACATCCTGCCCGCGCCGCGCCATGTCAAACGGCTCGCGCGAATCGAGGCACACGTGCTGGCATCTTTGGCGTAAGTGCACGCGAGCCGTAGCCGGCGCGTGTAATGTCGTGGTCCGCCGCATTCCAGGCCTTCGCTGATGGCGGTTCGGCCAGGTGGCAGCGCGAAGCGGTTCGTGTATGCTTTCGTGCATGGCTGACACCCCAAAAACCAAACCCGCACCCGCGGCAAAAAAAGCCGCGAAGGCGCGCCCCGAAGTGCGCTTCAGAATGCGCATTCGTAGCGCAGACGCGGTCGCTTTAGGGCCGGGCAAAGTCGAATTGCTCGAAGCCGTGCGCGAATTCGGTTCGATCTCGGCGGCGGCGCGCAGCCTCGATATGTCGTACCGGCGCGCATGGCTCCTGATCGACGAACTGAACCGTTCGCTCAAGTCGCCTGCCACGCATTCGGAGCAGGGCGGACAAAGCGGCGGCGGCTGCACGCTCACGCCGATCGGCGAGACCATCATTCGCCTGTATCGCGACGTCGAAGCCGAAGCACAGCGAAGTTGCGCCAAACAGATCGCTGAACTCACCAGGCTGATCCGCTCCTGAACCCTTGTTCTGGCAGGGCAGTCCTAGCCGTGTCGCAGGCAAAATGCCGAAGTCGGAGGATTGCCGAGTTGCGCAAGGTTTTCGGGGTGCAGGCGGGCCATCAATTCGACAAAGCTCGCCACGCTTGCCGTGCGCAGCGGGTGATAGTCGATCTGATGCCGCTCGCACACACGTTTGAGCGTGTTCATCGAATCGTGGTCGACGCAATCAACCGGAAACACCACGAGATCCGCACCCGGCAACGCTGCGGCAAGCAGGCCTTTGCGATCTTCCACGCCGCCGTCGTGCACGACCAGATCGCCGCCGGCCGCTTCCACGAGGCGCTTGAGCGCGGCGTTGGAGCCCGGCCTGCCGCCCACATACACGATCCGTTTGCCCCGCACACTGTCGAGGCTCGTCCGGCGCGCGCCCGCTCCGCTCGCTGCGTCCGCGGCGTGCAGCGTCGCGTGCTCGAGGGCATCGCATTCGCTTTGCACCAGCTTGAGCAGCGTCAGCGTCTGGTCGTAGCTCTTGCGTAGCGCGAGCGCCGCGTCCTGTTCATGGAACACACGCTGCTCCGCGGCTTCGCGGCGACTGGTATGCAGCGCGACGCGCTGATCGGCATCGGCCAGTTTGTCTCGTAGCCGTTGCACCTCGGCTTCGAGATTGGTGGCGTCGGCCGGTGTCTGACGGCTTGTCTGCGCAGTCAACTGGGCGGTCCGCTGGTCGAGCGCGGCGATCGACGCGTCGCGTTGCAGGCTGAGTTCCTGCAAACGGCTCTGCTGCCGCTCGATTTTTTCTTTCAGTACGGCGTTTTCCTCTTCCAGTGCGACCAACCGGCGAATGTCCGCGCGATTGGCGGCGCCCACCAGATGCGACAGCATGTGCAATTCGCCGAACGCTTTCTGGCGCACGGGCATGGTTGCATAGGGATGCGTCATCAAGGCCCAGTAGGCCGGCGGAATGTCGCCGCTTTTCAGCGCCTCGTCCCAAAGCTTGAGCAGATCGACGTCGTCGGCGGCTTTGTCGAAGCGGCGGATCGCGCCGGCATAACGTTCGTCGAGCAGCTTGTTCAGCGCTTTGGCGGCCGCGCCGCCTTCGATCGCGAGTTCGACTGCCGAGTGATGAATCTCGAGGTCGCTCGCGTCGTGCCGATCGAGTCCCGTGAATTTGGGCACCAGCTTGCGCAATTCGTGCGTGCCAAGACATGTGCCGATGATCGAGCAATGCAGATGGCTGTCGAGTTCGGCGAGGCGCGCGCGCCGTTTGGCGTTCGGGAACGACACCTTGGCGGGCGTGCAGCACGGATCGGCGGCGCGAATGCCGGTCACGGCAAGCTCGTCGCCGGACAGTTTCAGACGCGTGGGCTGGGCGAGACGGAACGGGGGCGTATGCATGGGAATCTCGAATCCGGTTCGGTGTCAGGCGGAACGAAAGTGCGTGCCGAGCGCGCCGCGCACTTCTGCCGCGCGAGCGTGGTCGGCGATATATTCGGAAAGATATAACGGTGGACGAGAGAAAGCGTTCATTTGAAGGCGTTCATTTGCGGCGGTCGCGAATCAGTCGTTGGAGCGGGCGAGGGCGGGCTCGGCGACGCGCGTCTTGCGCCGGAGCGCAGCGGTGTCCGTTCTGCTCGAAGCGTTGGCACGTTTGCCGCCGGCCGGCCCCGTTTCGTCCACCGTCCGCGCGTGCTGTTCGAGCACGTGGCCGACGCACAGGCCCACAAAGGCCGCATCGAGCCGTTCGAGTTCGGCGACCACCTTGCGCAGCGCCGCCAGATCGTTGCTGAACAGGTCCGAAAAAATCGCGTCGCGCAGTTGTTCAGCGGAGCGCGCTTCCTCGATCGCCGCTTTCAGATCGCGCAGACGCACGAAAGCGGCACCTCTTGCGTGCTCGGCGAGGATCGACAGCAACTGGTTCAGCGAGTGCGAGCCGGACGTGCCGACCGAGGCGAAATTCAACCGGTCGTCGGTCAGCATCAGCACGAAACGCTGCACGCTGCCGTAGAGACGCCGGTAGGCGTCGACCACATCGCGGATCGATTCGGCGCGGCCGCGCTCGGACGCCGACTTCACCGCGACGATGGTCGACGAAAGCTCGTTCGGCAAGCGCCCAAGGCGTCCTGCCGGGCGGGTTGAATTGGATCGGCTGCGCACCGCTGCTGGCTCCTGCTTTGCTGGTTTTGCCTCGTCGCGCGCGGCTGACAGACCGGCTGAATACGCTCCGGAAGACGCACGGCCACGCACCACGAAGGCTACCGTGATATTCCGCAGGATATAACGAAACGAGGCTGGCGTGTTGAACAGAAGCCGTTTGCCGGTGCGCTGCGCCGGTTTCAGACCGGCATCACTTGCGCCTGGCGAAGTCGAGAAATGCCTTCACGGCCGGGGCCCGTTCGTACTTCCGGAACGCAATCGCGATCTCCGACGCGATGGGTTGACCGGCGATAGCGCGGTACACCACACCCGGCAACGCGATGCAGTCGGCCAGCGTATGCGGCACGACGGCGACATAGCCGCCTAGCGACACACAGGCCAGCACCGACGCGAGCGTGCCGGGGCGCGGTCCGAGCCGCGCTGAGAAACGGCCGCGCCGTGCCACTTCGAAAGTGCCGGCTTCCTGTTCCGGCAGCACGAAGCACTGGTCGCGCAGTTGCGCCGGCCTGATGCTCGCCGAGGCCGCCAGCGCGCAGTCGGCCGGCAGCGCGAGGACGAACTGGTCGCGATGCACAGTCGTGGCCTGAATGCCGTCGGCGAGCGGCATGGGTGGGCGCACGTAGGCCGCGTCGAGCAGGCCGTCGCGCAGCATGGCGGCAACGTTGTCCATCGGCACCTCGCGGATCGAAATGTCGACGCCCGGATGCGAGCCTCGAAATCCGCCCACGTCCCGCTGCAACACGCCCGCATAAGCCGCCGACGCGACGTAGCCGACTTCGATCCGCCCGAGTTCGCCGCGCTCGGCCAGCACCGCGCGCTCTTCGCCGCGCGCGAGGTGATCGAGCGCGACGCGCGCCTCGGCGAGATACGCGCTGCCCGCCGCGCTCAGCGCCACCGAGCGCTTGGTGCGATGGAAGAGCCGCACGCCGAGCAGCCGTTCAGCCTCCTGAATCAGCTTGGTCAGCGACGGCGCGGCGATCCCCAATTCTTCGGCGGCGCGCGAGAAATGAAGCTGTTTCGCGACGCAGACGAAAGCATGGATATGGCGGAGTTCGAGTTGCCGCATGATTTCTGTATTTCCAATAAACTAATTATTCTGTGATTTTATGCCAATGACAGTTAATAGAGGCTTCGCTACTATCAGGTGACTTTCCACCCGTCATAGTTGTCTGTATGCCGCCTCTCTTCGCACGCCGCGCAGCGCCGCCGTCATCGCCACCATCGGCGCGAGCCGTCAATCCCGCCTTCGTGTTGGCCACGGCGTCGGCCACCTGCGCGCTGATCGTGCTGGACACCAATGTCGTGGCGGTCTCGCTGCCCTCGATCGCGCGCTCGTTCCACGCGAGTTTCGCCGACGTCGAATGGGTCGTCAGCGCGTATATGGTCGCGTTCGCGTCGTGCCTGCTGCCCGCGGGCGGTCTCGCCGACCGCGTCGGCCGCAAGAAAATGCTGCTGCTCGGGCTCGCGGTGTTTTTTCTGGCGTCGCTCGGTTGCGGCGTGGCGCCGACGGCAGCGGTGTTGAACGCCGCGCGCGCGGTCAAAGGCGTTGGCGCCGCGATGCTGCTCACCGCCGCGCTTGCCGTGATCGCGAACACGTTTCGCGAGGGCCCGTCCCGCGTGCGCGCGTGGGCCGTGTGGGGCACCTGCATGGGCCTCGCCACCACGGTCGCGCCGCTGGTGGGCGGCGTCATCACGCAATGGCTCGGCTGGCGCTGGATCTTTCTGCTGAATCTGCCGGTGTGCGCGGTGCTCGCGTGGTGCACCTCACGTGCGATCGGCGAGTCGCGCAATCCGAACCCCGGTCCGCTCGATATCGCCGGCAGCCTTCTGTTCGGCATTGCGCTGGCGCTCGGCATCTGGGCGTTGATCGAGGTGCCCGCCGACGGCCTCGCGAGTTGGCCCACCGCCACGCGGCTCGCGGCCTGCGCGCTGCTGTTCGGCGCCTTTGTCCAGGTGCAACGGTTGCGCGCCCATGCGATGGTCGATCTCGCGCTGTTCCGGCAGCCGCGCTTTGTCGCCGCGGTGCTCGCCATGTTCGGTTACGCCGCCTGCGCACAGGTGATGATGACGTTCTTGCCGCTGTATTTGCAGAACGCGTTCGGTCTGTCGGCCGTGGCCGCGGGTGTCGGCATGCTGCCGTTCGCGCTTTCGATGGTGCTCGGACCGTACATTGGCGCTGCGCTCGGCAAGCGTATGTCGAGCATGAGCTTGCTGTCCACGGGCCTGTTGCTGATCGCGCTCGGCAATCTGCTGACGGCGCTGACTGCGGACGGCGCGCGCTATCTGCTGGTCGCCTTCGGCATGATCGTGACGGGACTCGGCGCGGGGATTCTGAACGGCGACACGCAGAAGGCGATCATGGCCTGTGTGCCGCCGGATCGGACCGGCATGGCTTCCGGTATCAGCACGACGACGCGCTTCACGGCCATCGTCATGTCGGTCGGGGTGCTCGGCGCAGTGCTCGCGGCGCGCACCCGCACGGCGTTCGTCGCGGCTGTGCCGCTCACCGCCGAGGTGAAAGGCGCCCTCGATGCCGGCTTCATGTCGCGCGTGCTGGCCGGCGATGCCGCGCAGGCCACCGCGACGCTGCCGCCTGCTGTGCGGACCATGCTGCTGGGAGCGGCGCACGCGAGCTTTGCGAGCGGCTTTGCCGCCGCGCTGGGGCTTGCCGCGGCCGTCGCGGTGTCGATCGCGGCCGGTGTCTGGCTGCTGGCCGGCAGGGGCGAAGCCGCGCGGGCGCGTGGCGTGACGTCGAACGGATAGGACGCCGCGTCGCCCCCGTGGGCGTGGTTTTCCGATATCGTGTGCTGCGTGTCCGCCGTCTATTGTCTGGCGGGCCGCTTTCCGGATCGCCTTCATAACCGGGCAACGCACGATATCAAAACAATGAGCCATCCCAACACCGAACTGATCCAGCGTTTCTACACGGCGTTTCAGCAACGCGACGCCGAAAACATGGTGGCCTGTTATGCCGACGACGTCGTCTTCAGCGACCCCGCCTTCGGCGAGTTGCACGGCGACGAAGCGCGCGACATGTGGCGCATGCTGGTGGCACGCGCGCAGGATTTCTCGCTGACGTTCGAGGGCGTCGAAGCGGACGACCGTAGCGGCCGCGCCCGCTGGGTCGCCAGTTATCTCTTCAGTCAGACGGGGCGCGCGGTGGTCAACCGCATCGACGCCCGCTTCGTGTTCCGCGACGGTCGCATCGTCGAACATCGCGACAGCTTCGATTTATGGAGCTGGACGCGTCAGGCATTGGGCCTCAAAGGAACGCTGCTCGGCTGGTCGCCGCTCGTGCAGCGCGCAATCCGCGCCCAGGCGCGAAAGGGCCTCGACATCTACCGGCGCCGGCAACCGCGCGCCTGAATGTCGGGCCGGGAGCCGAGAGCCAGGAGCCAAGACCCGCGTCCGCCAGCGCACGCTTGCTATCATTCAGCGAAGTGATGCTGTATTTCTTCAAGCGGACGAGCGAGGAAGTTATGCCAGTAGTAGATGCCGCATGGGAAGAGTGGCTGAGCAGCAACGTGGCGCGCGGCTGCAGTCCGGGTTCGATGATCGACGCGATGGTGCAGGCCGGTTTCGCCACCGACGCCGCGCGCGTGGCCGTGCATAAAACCTTCGGCCAGAACCCGGCGAATCCCGCCTTTGCCGCGGCGGCGGCGACCGAGGCTGCGCTTGCCAAAGCCGCGCCGCAAACCTATCAGTACGACGATCCGCCCGTTGCGCGCGGCAATCTGATCCGGGCGTACGATCGCGACGTGCGTGTGGTGATGCGCTGCGAGCGGCCGCAGATGATCGTGTTCGCCGATGTGCTGTCGCCCGACGAATGCGCGGAGATGATCGAACGCTCGCGGCATCGGTTGAAACGCTCCACCACGGTGAATCCGGCCACCGGCAAGGAAGACGTGATCCGCAATCGCACCAGCGAAGGGATCTGGTATCAGCGCGGCGAAGATCCGTTCATCGAGCGGATGGACCGGCGCATTTCGAGTCTGATGAACTGGCCGGTCGAAAACGGCGAAGGCTTGCAGCTTCTGCGCTACGGCACGACCGGCGAATACCGCCCGCATTTCGACTACTTCCCGCCCGATCAACCCGGCAGCACGGTGCACACCGCGCAGGGCGGCCAGCGCGTGGCCACACTCGTGATCTATCTGAACGACGTGCCCGACGGCGGCGAAACGATTTTCCCGGAAGCGGGCATGTCGGTCGCGGCAACCCAGGGCGGCGCGGTGTATTTCCGCTATATGAACGGCCGGCGTCAACTCGATCCGTTGACCTTGCACGGCGGTGCGCCGGTGCTCTCCGGCGACAAATGGATCATGACGAAGTGGATGCGCGAACGCGCTTACGGCTGACGCAAGCCGGTCCCAGGTTCTATTCAGCCGCCTGACCGGCGGGGGCGGTGCCCGGCGCGCTGGCGAACAGTTGTTTCAACGCGCCGCGGCCGCTTGTGTAGCCCATGCGCATGATCATCAGACCGATCGCCGCGCCGGCAATGTGATCCAGCATCGGCATGCCGGCCAGACTGCCGGCCAGGCCCAAGGTTGCGACCAACGCAGACACCGCGTCGACACGCGCATGCCACGCGCTTGCCAGCAGAATCGCCGAACCGGTGCGCGCGCCTTCGGCCCGCAAATAGCGAAACAGGGCTTCCTTTGCGAGCATCACGAAACCGCTGACCGCGAGCGCGCCGATATGCAACGCGGTGCCGCCGCTCAGTGTGGAGGTTTGTGCGATGCTGCTCCAGAGCATATCGACGGCGGTGATCGTCAGCACGGCGGCGATGAACAGCGCGGCCAGTGCCTGCTCGATGCCGCGGTCGGCGCTGTTGCCGACCATGCGCGGCTTCGCACGCTGGTGTCTGGTGGTGAGGTACAGCACGATCAGCACGACGCTATCGGCGGCGAGGTCGCTCAAGGTGTGGACGCCGTCGGCAAAGAGGCCGTCCGAATCCGCCATGAAGCCAATGGCGATCTGCATCGCCGAAAGGAAAGCATTGAGCAGCGCGCTGGCGGAAGCGGCCTTAAACAAGGCAGCCGCCGTTGAGGGAATCGCTGCGGCTGTCGCGCGCGGAATGCTGTGGCATGGGCTGGGGACGGTTTTTCTGCGGTTGCTATTCTCGCAGCAAATTAACCGTCCAACGTGGCATGCCGATGACAGCGCGGGGGCCTCGCTCGCGTCGCGCTCAGGCCGTCCTGTAGACGTCCGGGTTATGCAACTCCATATAGCGTTCCGGATTCGCGAGCCCCGTGAAGCCATGCGGCTCGTACACGTGATGCGCGTCTGTCGTCACCAGCACGATTCTTCGCAAACCCTGGAGCGACGGACTGGCGAACACGTGCTTCATCAATGTGGATGCGTATCCTTTGCCGCGATAATCCGGCAGCACGAACACATCGCACAGGTACGCGAAGGTCGCGCCGTCCGTAATCAGTCGCGCGAACGCGACCTGCCGGCCTTCGATATAGCCGCCGAAACATAGCGAGCCCGCGACGGCCCGCTCGAAAGTCTGGCGCGGCATGCCCTTGGCCCACGCGGTCTCTTGCGACAAAAACGTGTAGACCGTCTCCATCTCGAGATCTGCCTTGTTGCTCGAAATCGTCAGCTCGTGTGTTTGCACCGCGTATCTCCGCCTGTTCTGTCAAAGCGCGCGCCGACGTCAACCCTTCGCCGGATCCTCGCTGCCTCGCGACCCGCCGCCTATGCTCTGTCCGGCATCGCGTGCGAGGCCCATGTAACCCGTCACCGATACAAGCGTCACCACGCCCGCGAACAGAAACGCGAGGCGGAAATCGTCGAGCGTGAAAATGCGGCCCGTGGTCTCGCCGTTGAAGAAGGCCGCCGCGCGCAGCGACACGGCGCCGAACGCAATGCCGAGACCGATCGTCATCTGCGCCGCCGCGCTCCACAGCGTGCTGGCCGCGCTCATCTGCGGTTGCGCGACGTCGGCATAGGCCAGCGTGGCGAGCGTGGAGAATTGCATCGAACGCGCCACGCCGTAGACGAATACGACGAACAGCACCAGCGCGAGCGGCACGTTGGGCGTGAGCAGCCCGCACGCGATGATGAACACGCCGGCCACCGTCACATCGACAATCGAGACCATGCGGAAACCGTAACGCTGCAGGATGCGCGTGGTCAGCGCCTTCATGCCGAGGTTGCCGAGCGCGCTCGCGAGCAGCAACAGCCCCGACTTGAACGCCGACAAGCCGAAGCCCACCTGAAAGAGCAGCGGCATCAGATAGGGCACCGCGCCGATGCCGATGCGCGTGAACGAGCCCGTCACCACCGTCACGGAGAAGGTCGGGATCTTCAGCGTCGACACATCGACGAGCGGATGCGGATGGCGCTTCGCGTGCTGGAACGCCACCACGCCCATCAGCAAGCCGCCGAGAATGATCGCGCCGGCAAGCCACGGATTCTCGCCGGGCTGGCTCGCCAGTTCCGCGCCGTACAGAATCGCGGTCAACGTCGCGCCGCTCAGCAGCAGGCCGACCACGTCGAGCGGCTTGCGTTCGCTGCCGCGCAGGTTCGGCACCAGCGCGAGCGCAACGGCCATCGCAGCGAGCCCGAACGGCACGTTGAGCAGGAAGATCCAGCGCCACGACGCGTAGGTCGTGATGAAACCGCCGATCGGCGGGCCGACCACGGGCGCGGCAATCGCCGGCCACGTGATGGTCGAGATCGCCTGCATCATGCGGCTTTTTTCGGTGCTGCGGACCACGATCAGGCGGCCCACCGGCACCATCATCGCGCCGCCCATGCCTTGCAGGAGACGGGCGGCGGTGAACTCGACCACGTTCTGCGAGAGGCCGCATAACACCGAGGCCACGGTGAACACGCCGATTGCGCTGAAGAACACCGTGCGTGAGCCGCAGCGGTCGGCGACCCAGCCGCTTGCCGGAATGAAGATCGCCAGCGCCAGCATGTAGGCCGTCATGCCGAGACTGAGACTGTTGGGACCGACGCCGAACGAGTGAGCCATCTGCGGCAACGCGGTGGCGATCACGGTGGTGTCGAGGTACTCCATGAAGAAGGTGGCCGCGACGATATACGGCAACCAGCCGACATGCGCGTAGCGTGTATCGGTGCCGCTCATTGGGCTGTCCCCGACACGCTGCGTGCAGTGTGGTGCGAACGCTCGAGGACGCGAGTGCCGTGAGCGTGCCGGCGCGTTGGGCGCGGTGGTTTGGCCTTCATGTGCTTGCGACTACCTTTCGAAAACGTGTTGACGGCATCCGGACGAGGCGCACGGGCGACGCGCGCGGCCGCGATTGACGCGCCGGCGCGGCCATCCACGACGGCACGCGAGCGCTAGCCCTGAATCCTAACGCAATAAATCGCGCCACACCGGCGACCCAAGCCATCGCCGCGCGCGAGCGAGGCGCGCACGCGGCGAAGACTGCCGCCGCGCGCAACGCAGGCTGAACCGGCGGGACCCGGCCGCGCGTGCGCACCCAGGCCGACCGGCCAGCGCTGCCGCACGACGCGGTTCGGCGCACGTGGCGTGCCTGCAAGCCGGCATGCCCGTTCGCCTGTTGCCGCAAACACTGTTTTCTACGCGCCGCTCAATCCTTCGCGGCGTACTCGCGGTCCAGCTTGTCGTACAGCGGCTTGTTGACGAGCCGCTGACGTTCGCTGAAGGGCGCGACGAGCGTGGCGTCCTCGTCGAGGCGGCCGTTGCTCTTGAGCGTGCCGAGCGCGCGTTGCATGCCGAGCACCGCGCCTTGCAGCGCTGCGTTCGCGTACAGCACGATGCCGTAGCCAAGCTTGGCGAGCGCCTCGCGCGACTGCACCGGCGTCTTGCCGCCGATCACGATATTGATCAGTTGCGGCTTGTCGAACAGCGACGGCAGACGTTCGATATCGGCGAGCGATTCGGTCGCTTCGATAAACAGAATGTCGGCGCCGGCTTCGATGAACCGATGGCCGCGCTCGATCGCGTCCTCGATGCCGTAGACCGCGGCCGCGTCGGTGCGCGCCATGATCTGCAGATTGCCGTCCTCGCGGGCATCCACCGCCGCGCGGATCTTGCCGACCATCTCGCTCGCGCTGACCACTTCCTTGCCGGAAAAGTGGCCGCATTTCTTCGGCATGATCTGGTCTTCGAACTGGATCACGTCGGCGCCGCTGCGCTCGAGCACGCGCACTGTCTGGCGCACGTTCAGCGCATTGCCGAAGCCGGTGTCGGCGTCGACGATCAGCGGCAGCGCGACCGCGTCGCGAATCCGCGCCGTATGTTCGGCGACTTCGGCAAGGCCGATGAAACCGAGGTCGGGCAGGCCGAGCGACATATTGGTGACGCCCGCGCCCGTGATGTAGATCGCCTCGAAGCCGGCGTCCTCGATCACGCGGGCGCTCATCGCGTTGAACGCGCCGGGCACGAGCAGGCCCTGGCGTTCGTTGACTTTGGCGCGGAAGGCGGCGCGGCGGGTAGCGGAAGTGGTCATGACGGTATGTCTCCAGAAAGAAAAAGCGGATATAAGACGCGGACGGTGTTTTGCAGGAACCGTGCCATTCGACGTCGCCGGCGATTTGTCTTGGGCAATCAATGGGTTAGATACTAGGCGACGGCTCGGCGATTCGTGGCACAATGGCGTCTGTGTTCCGTGGAACGTTTCACGGAACGTTTCAATGTAGAGCGGAGTGCTGCCGTGTCCACGTTCACGTCGTCCTTTGCACGTCCCGATCCGGGTCGCCCAGGCGTTGCATTGGTGAGTATCAGCCGGTTGCAGTCGCTTTGCGAGACTGTCGCGCCGCGCTATGCCGGGCGCGCAAAATTCTTTTCGGTTCGGGAGGGCTACGGGGCGGCCGTCGCCGCCTTGCAGGCTTATGTGGACGCGGGCTCGGTCGACGTCGTGCTGGCCGCCGGCTCGAACGGCGCTTACCTGCGCGACAACCTGAACGTGCCGGTGGTGATGGTCAAGGTGAACGGCTTCGACGTGCTGAGCGCGATCACCCGGGCCACGACCACGTGGCCCAACGCGCAGATCGGCCTCGTGCTGCACGAAACGATCTCGCACGAACTGGCCGACTTGAGCGCGTGGTTGAAAGTCGGCCTGAAGCAGCGCGCCTATCGTTCGATCGACGAAGTGCGGCTCGCGGTCGACAGCCTCGCCGCCGAAGGCTGCAGCGTCATCATCGGGCCCGGCATGGCCTGCGATTTCGCCCAGCAGGCCGGCCTCGCGAGCGTGTTCCTGTACTCGCTCGGCGCGGTTGAAGAAGCGTTCGAGCGCTCGGTCGAACTGGCGCGCGTGAGCCGTCAGAAGGAGTCGAAGCGCGTGCGCCTGAACACGATCGTGGCGCATCTGCGCGACGGCGTCGCCGCTTTCGACGAGGCCGGCCAGGTCGAAGCCGTCAACCCGGCCATGCTCGAACTGCTCGGTCTGGACCGCGAGCAGGACGTGCCCGCGCAGGTCGAGCGCGCCGTCGGACCGCTGCTGCGCGAAACGCTCGAACACGACCTGCCGATCGAGGAGCGCATCGAGCAGATCGGCGGCCGGGCGTTGATCGTCAACTGCGTGCCGATCGTGGAGCAGGGCGCGCGCTCGGGCTCCGTGGTGACGCTGCAGGACGCGCTGGTTGCCCAGCGCATCGACCGGTCGCTGCGGACCAGCCAGCGGCCGAAACACCTCGTCGCGCGGCATCAACTGGACGATCTGATCGGCGACTCGGCGGCGCTTGGCCGCGTGCGGCGGCTGGCGCGCGCAGGCGCGGCGCACGACGCCACCGTGCTTCTCACCGGCGAAAGCGGCACCGGCAAGGAACTGGTCGCCCAGGGCATTCACAATGCGAGCCGGCGGCGCGGCAATCCGTTCGTCGCGTTCAATTGCGCGGCGTTGCCCGAGGGGCTGATCGAGAGCGAACTGTTCGGCCACGAAGAAGGCGCGTTCACCGGCGCGCGGCGAGGCGGTAAGCCCGGCCTCTTCGAGATCGCCCACACCGGGACGATCTTCCTCGATGAAATCGGTGAGATGCCGCCGGCGCTGCAAAGTCGGCTGCTGCGGGTCCTGCAGGAGCGCGAGGTGATGAAACTCGGCTCGGGACGCGCCACGCCGGTCGACGTGCGAGTGATCGCCGCCACGCACCGCGACCTGCACGCGCTGGTCGAGCAGGGCGCGTTTCGCGCGGATTTGTATTTTCGTCTGAATCTGCTTCAGATAGAATTGCCGCCGCTGCGCGAGCGGCGTGAAGATGTCCCGCAACTGGCGCGACACTTGTTAAGCCGCAGCGCGCTCCAATATGGGCTGTCGGCGGCCGCGCTCGAGCGGGTGCTGACGTTTCTCGCCCCGCTGTTCGAACGCTATGCGTGGCCCGGCAATGTGCGGGAGCTGGACAATCTGCTCACGCGCGCCGCGATCTATCCCGGCGAAGCCGCTCAGGATTGGGCGGCGGTGTTTCCGGAGTTCGGTCGCATGACGCAGGCGGTGGCCGGCGAGGCGAGCGCGAACGGCTCGAGGGAGCCGGGCGGTGCAAGCGGCTCGAACCCCAGCGGCAAAACCGTCCCGGCCCGCACGAGTGCGACCCGCGAGGACGTTCTGCGGGCCCTCGAACAGGTCGGCGGTAACCGCGCCGCGGCGAGCCGGGCGCTGGGAATCGGCCGCACGACCCTGTGGCGGCTCATGAAAGACGAGCCCACGGCATAATAGCCGCCGAGCAGCTCGGCATAGTGTCAGACTATCGCCATCATTAAAACAATCCGCTTTACCTATTAAGCGCCGTCTGACATACTGACTCCACTTTCCAACCACTCAGAAAGAGGACTCAGCAAATGCCGATCATCAATAGTCAAGTCAAACCGTTCAAAGCACAGGCTTATCACAACGGCGATTTCGCGACCGTCACTGAAGAAAGCCTGAAGGGCAAGTGGTCGGTGTTCGTTTTCTACCCGGCTGACTTCACGTTTGTCTGCCCGACCGAACTGGGTGACCTGGCCGATCGCTACGCCGAATTCCAGAAGCTCGGCGTGGAAATCTACAGCGTGTCGACCGATACGCACTTCACGCACAAGGCATGGCACGACACGTCGGACACGATCCAGAAGATCAAGTACCCGATGCTGGCTGACCCGACGCTCGCTATCTCGCGCAACTTCGACGTGCTGATCGAAGAAGAAGGGCTGGCGCTGCGCGGCACGTTCGTGATCAACCCGGAAGGCGAAATCAAGGTAGCCGAAATTCACGACAACGGCATTGGCCGTGACGCCGGCGAACTGCTGCGCAAGGTGCAAGCTGCGCAATACATCGCGGCTCACCCGGGTGAAGTGTGCCCCGCCAAGTGGACGCCGGGCGCAGAAACGCTGACCCCGTCGCTCGATCTGATCGGCAAGATCTAAGGTCTCACGGCCTGTCGCAGTCGGCGCCTCGCGGCGCCACGGCGCTCTACCGTGCGGACCGCTTCTTACCGCGGTTCGCGCGTCCCCGGGCCGCACACGTCCTATCCGGATGCGTGCGGCGCCGGGAACCCAACACCCATCGTCACGGAATCGAATAGCCATGCTTGATGCCAATCTCAAGACTCAGTTGAAAACGTACCTCGAAAAGGTTAGCAGGCCTATCGAGATCGTCGCGTCGGTCGACGACAGCGCGAAATCGCAAGAGCTGCTGGCATTGCTGAACGATATCGCGACGTTGTCGGAGCGCGTCAACGTGATTGAGCGTCGCGGCGACGCCGAGCGCAAGCCGTCGTTTTCGATCGGCGAGCCGGGCAAGGAAACGGGCATCCGTTTCGCCGGCATTCCGATGGGTCATGAATTCACGTCGCTCGTCCTCGCGCTGTTGCAGGTCGGCGGCCATCCGGTCAAACTCGAAGACGCCGTGATCGAACAGATCCGCAATCTCGACGGCGACTATCAATTCGAAACGTATTTTTCGCTGTCATGCCAGAACTGCCCGGAAGTCGTCCAGGCACTGAACGTGATGGCGCTGATCAACCCGCGCATCCGCCACGTGGCGATCGACGGCGCCCTGTTCCAGAATGAAGTCGAAGCGCGCCAGATCATGGCGGTACCGACCATGTTCCTGAACGGCGAAGTGTTCGGCCAGGGCCGCAGCGGCGTGAAGGAAATTCTCGCGAAGCTCGATACGAACGCCGGTGCGCGTGCCGCGAAGGAACTGGAAAAGAAGCCGGTGTTCGATACGCTGATCGTCGGCGGCGGTCCCGCGGGGGCGGCTGCGGCGATTTACTCGGCGCGCAAGGGTATCGCGACGGGCGTGGTGGCGGAGCGCTTTGGCGGTCAGGTGCTCGATACGCTGGCCATCGAGAACTTCGTCTCCGTGACGGAAACCGAAGGGCCGAAGTTCGCCGCGGCGCTCGAACAGCACGTGAAGAGCTACGAAGTCGACGTCATGGACGTGCAGCGCGCCGAAGCGCTGATTCCGGGCCGCATCAACGAAATTCGTCTCGCGAACGGCGCCGTGCTGAAGGCGAAGACGATCATTCTGGCAACGGGCGCGCGCTGGCGCGAAATCAATGTGCCGGGCGAGCGAGAGTATCGCAATCACGGCGTGGCGTATTGCCCGCACTGCGATGGTCCGCTGTTCAAAGGCAAACGCGTTGCGGTGATTGGCGGCGGCAATTCGGGCGTTGAAGCGGCCATCGACCTCGCGGGTATCGTGCGTGAAGTGACGCTGTTCGAGTTCGGCGCTACGTTGCGTGCCGACGAAGTGCTGCAACGCAAGCTGCGCAGCCTGGCTAACGTGACGATCGTCACGCAGGCGCAGACCACGGAAATCACCGGCGACGGCAAGAAGGTCAACGGTCTGGTCTACAAGGATCTGCGCTCGGGCGAAGTGAAGCAGGTCGAACTGGAAGGCGTATTCGTGCAGATCGGTCTCGTGCCGAACACCGAGTGGCTCAAGGGCACGGTCGAGTTGTCGAAGCACGGCGAGATCGTCGTCGATGCGCGCGGTGCGACTTCGGTGCCGGGTGTATTCGCCGCCGGCGACGTGACTACGGTTCCGTTCAAGCAGATCGTGATCGCCGTGGGAGAGGGCGCAAAGGCATCGCTCTCGGCATTCGATTACCTGATCCGTAATAGCGAAGAAGTGGAAGTGGTCAGTGAAACCGAGGCTGAAGTAGCGGTTTGATTTAGTGGTGGTGGGAAAAGTGGACGGCGGCCTTTGGGCCGCCGTTTTTGCTTGCCTTGGCGCCACTACAAAAACCGATGGCCGCCTTCCGGCAGCCGTCGTATGCGGGGTTCTCCGTGTGCCTTCGCACAGTTTCCACTCCGGATGGAACCCGATCTTACGGGCAGCGCTACGTTTTTCGCACCCGCTCGTACGTAGTCTTGATGCGTGATTGTATGAATTAGAAGCGCTGGAAGCGCTAGAAGCAAGCGACCGTACGTCCCGACCGCGGGAACGCGCAGATGAGGCGGGTCCGGCGCGCCTTTTCCAACACCCGTTTCATTCGCCCGCTCGTCTCCCACTCCGCACGCCTCTTCAACAACCCTTCTGTTTGGAGCCCCGCACCTAGGCCAATTCCTTGGCTATCCCGCTCGCCAGGCCATATAAATCTGGGAGTCGGCAGAAATCCCGCCGACCTGCGTGCGCGCCCTGCCGCCGCACACGGACACCGGGTACATAAAACAAGGAGGGAGACAATGGCAACATCGCAAGCGGCGCTCGCGCGGTGGGTCGACGGCAAGCGTTATTGGTGGCTGCTCGGCGCGCTCACGATCACCTTGCCGCTGCACGCCGCGAATCTGGCGCTGCACACCGGCTGGCATATCTTCTGGTGGTTCGGGCCGATTTTCGTGTTCGGCATCATTCCGGTGCTCGATTATCTGATCGGCGACGACCCTGGCAATCCGCCGGAAGACATCGTCCCGGCACTCGAAAAAGAGCGCTATTACCGCCGCGTCGTTTATCTCGCCACGTTCATCGAGTACGTGTCGTTTTTCGGCGCGTTATGGATCGTGGGCACGCATGCGCTCGCGTGGTATGACTACCTGGGCTTTGCGCTCTCGCTCGGTGCGGCGACCGGCGTATCGATCAACACGGCACACGAACTCGGCCACAAGACCGATCGCTTCGAGCGATGGCTCGCCAGAATCACACTGGCGCCGGTCGCTTATGGTCACTTCTTCGTCGAACACAATCGCGGGCACCATGTGCGCGTGGCGACGCCGCCCGACCCGGCCAGCGCGCGCTACGGCGAATCGTTCTGGGCCTTTCTGCCGCGCACGGTTCTGGGCAGCATCGCGTCGGCGTGGCGGCTCGAAAAACATCGCCTCGCGCGCCTCGGCAAGTCGCCGTGGACGTGGCGCAACGAGATTCTGCATTCGTGGGCAATGACGGTGGTGCTGTGGGGCGCGATGATCGCGCTATTCGGCAAAGCAGTGATTCCGTTCCTGCTGATTCAGGCAGTATACGGTGCGTCGCTGCTCGAAGTGGTCAACTATCTGGAGCACTACGGGCTCGGCCGCAAGCAACTCGCGAGCGGCCGTTATGAGCGTTGCCAGCCGCAGCACTCGTGGAACAGCAACCGCATCGTGACCAATCTTTTTCTGTATCAGTTGCAGCGTCACGCGGATCATCACGCGAATCCGACCCGTTCGTATCAGGCGCTGCGTCATTTCGACGGTGCGCCGCAATTGCCGTCGGGTTACGCCACGATGATCATGCTCGCCTACGTGCCGCCGCTGTGGTTTCGCGTGATGAATCCACGCGTGGTCAAGCACTATCGAGGCAACATGGCACAATCGAATATCCGCCCGGCCATTCGCGAGCGCGTGCTTGCGCAGTTTGTGGGCTAGTGCGAACGGTTCAGAGCAGGCAAAAAACCGCCCGGCGTCGACCGGGCGGCTCTCTTTGCAACGTGCCATACCAGGGCAGTATCAACGCCGGTCGATGGAATACTTTCCGGCGCCGGTCACGCACAACAGCAGCAGTCCGCCAATGATGCTGATGTTCTTGTAGAAGTGAATCATATTGTTGTACTGCATTGCACCGGTCATGTTCCAGTAATGGTGGCCGATGATTGCGGTGCCGAGCGTGTAGACCGCGAGCAGCAATGCAAGTGGCCGCGTGAAGAAACCGACCAGCAGCGCAATGCCCACCACGAACTCCATCACTACGGCGATCACCGCCGACAACCCGGGCACCGGCGCGCCGCTCGAAGTCATATAAGCCACAGTGCCGGAAAAGCCGGTGAGCTTCGACCAGCCGAACATGATGAACAGCACCATCAACAGAATGCGGGCGACGAGAATGACCGCGTCTTTCTGATTGTCCAATAGCGTATAGCGCATGATTTTCTCTCACAGGATAGGATGAGTGAGGCTCGCCGGAGTTTTCCGGCGAGTCCCGCCCAGGTTCTGCACCCTCGGGTCTTCAGACCGTCAGGCCGCTCACGTCACGTGAAACACTCAACTCACTTGAGCCGCTCAGGCCCACAGATCCGACATCTCGATGGCGCGCAGGTCGAACACCAACACTTCCGCGTCACGGCCTTGCGTGAAGGTTAGCGCTTCCTCGCCGCGCACCCGCGCTCCGTCGCCTTCGTTGAACTCGACGCCGTTCACGATCACGCTGCCGCGCGCCACGTGCACATAAGCATAGCGATTGCCGGCCAGTTCGAGCCGCGCTGTTTCGTCACTGTCGAAGAGACCGGCATAGACCCGCGCGTCCTGCTGCAGCACCAGCGAGTCGTTCGCGCCATCGGGCGAGAGCACGAGGCGCAACACACCGCGTTTCTGGTCCGAGCCGAAGTGGCGCTGCTGATAACGCGGCGCCGTAGCCTTTTTGCCCGGCGCGATCCAGATTTGCAGAAAGTGCACGGGCTCGCTCTTCGAATGGTTGTATTCGCTGTGTGCAACGCCGGTTCCCGCGCTCATCAACTGGATGTCGCCTGGCACGATCACCGAGCCGGTGCCCATGGTGTCCTTGTGTTCCAGCGCACCTTCCAGCACGTACGAAAAGATTTCCATGTCGCGGTGCGGGTGCTTGCCGAAACCTTGGGCCGGTGCGACGCGGTCGTCGTTGATGACGAGCAGATCGGAGAAGCCGTTCTGTTTCGGATCGTGATAGTTCGCGAAGGAAAACGTGTGACGCGAGCTGAGCCAGCCGTGCTCCGCGCGGCCGCGTTGATTGGCATGTCTGATTTCAAGCATCTTCTTCTCCTTGAGTTGTGCGATCCGAGCAGATGTCTGTCCGCGACCCATGAAACGAAGTGTAGGTCAATTAATATGGCTATAATCGTCGTTAAAACGGAAACACTGTCACCAAAGAGTGGACAATAGAATGCAGCTCGACGACATGCGGATCTTCGTCGCCACGGTGGACGCTCATAACTTCACGGCGGCGGCCAACCGGCTGTCGCTGTCGAAACAGTTCGTCAGCCGGCGGGTCATGGCGCTGGAAGAAACACTCGGCGTGCAATTGCTGATTCGCAACACGCGCAAGCTGGCAGTGACGGACCTCGGGCAGGAGTTTTACGAGCGCGCCAAACGCATTCTCGGCGAGGTCGAAGACGCCGAGCAGGCCATGTCGCTGCGGCGTGCCGGGCTACGCGGACTGTTACGCGTGAGCGCGCCGATGTCGTTCGGGATGGCGCACCTGTCGCCGCTCGTGGCGATGTTCCTGCGCGAACACGGCGACGTGCGCTTCGAGATGGATTTGAGCGATCGCACCGTCGACGTGGTGGGCGAGGGCTTCGACATGGCAATCCGGATCGGCGCCTTGCCCGATTCCACGCTGATTGCGCAGAAGCTCGTGGATATCCGGGTGGTGGCATGCTGCAGTCCCGGCTACGTGCGGCGCCGTGGTACGCCTGCTGTACCCGCCGATCTGGAACGCCATTCCTGCCTGTTGTATGGACATGGCGGGGCCGTGAGCTGGGAGTTCGTCGTCGACGGCGTGACGAAAGGGGTCGAGGTACACGGCCCGCTGCGCGCCAACAATGGAGAGCTGGTGCGCGATGCCGCCATTGCGGGTTTGGGGATTGTTCGGCTTCCTGATTTTATCGTGGCGGACGCACTCAGGAGCGGCCAACTCGTGCCGGTGCTCGAAGATTTTCTCCCCACGGCGACGGGTGTTTACGCCGTTTATCCGCAGCACAGGCAAAGCTCCCTCACGATCCGGGCACTCGTGGAGTTCCTGAGGGAGCACTTGAGGAAGCGCATGAAGGCGTGAAGCCTGGGTTTGCTGCGCGAGAGTTTTTCAACCAGGCGGCGATGCCACCGTTGAAGCGGCGGTTGGCCTGACGGGCGCCGGCTGCTGCCTGGCATTGCCGGCCGCCTGTGCGGCCATTAGCCGTTGCGGAAAATAAAGCTGTAGCCGTTCAACGCAGGCACGCCGCCGAGGTGCGCATACAGCACGCGCGAGCCTTCCGGGAATTCGCCATTGCGCACCATGTCGAGCATGCCGTGCATGGATTTGCCTTCGTAGACCGGATCGGTCAGCATGCCCTCCATGCGCGCGCACAAGCGGATCGCCTCCAGCGTGCCTTCATTCGGCAAACCGTATTCCGGACCTGCGAAGCGCTCGTCGAGTACGACGTCACGGCTCGTGATATCGCGTCCCAGGCCGACTTTTTCCGCCGTGTGCTTCGCGATTCGGGTGATCTGCTCGCGCGTCTGCTCCGGCTTCGCTGAAGCGTCGATGCCGATCACGCGATCGGCACGGCCGTCAGCGGCGAAACCCACCACCATGCCGGCCTGCGTGCTGCCGGTCACCGAACACACCACGACGTAGTCGAACCTGAAGCCCAATTCGGCTTCCTGCGCGCGCACCTCCTGCGCGAACCCGGCGAAGCCGAGGCCGCCGAGCGGATGGTCCGAGCAGCCGGCGGGGATCGCGTACGGTTTGCCGCCGGCGGCTCGCACGCTTTCCAGTGCATCTTCCCAGCTCTTGCGAAAACCGATGTCGAAGCCGTCGGATACGAGGCGCACGTCGGCGCCGAGAATGCGCGACATCTGTATGTTGCCCACCCGGTCGTAGACCGCATCCGAATAGTTGACCCAGTTTTCCTGCACCAGCACGCACTTCATGCCCAGGTGGGCCGCCACGGCCGCCACCTGGCGCGTCTGGTTCGACTGAATGCCGCCGATCGACACGAGCGTGTCGCAACCTTGCGCGAGCGCTTCGGGAATCAGATATTCGAGCTTGCGTGTCTTGTTGCCACCGAACGCGAGGCCGCTATTGCAGTCCTCGCGTTTCGCATACAGATGCACTTTGCCGCCGAGGTGCCTGCTCAAACGGGTCAGCGGTTGAATCGGCGTCGGCCCGAAAGTCAGGGGGTAGCGAGGGAATCGTTGCAGGTTCATGGCAGCTCCGTGGTTTAGTCAGTGTGACGCGAACGTCGTTGCGTCGCGTTAATGAAATGGTAGGGAGAACCGCCAGAAATGTGCTTGCAAAAGAATTGTGCTCGTCATACTTTTAATAAAGTTTCGAGTGGAATGGATTAATAAAAATGAATAATTCGAGCCTATGAGCGCAACAAAACTTCGTAAGGACCAGAAGAGGGCCGTTGCGGTCGCGGCGGTTCGGGCCGATCCGCTGCAATCACTCGACCGCATCGATCGCGCGATTCTTCGGCAACTGCAAACCGACGCGTCGATTTCGAATGTCGCGCTTGCTGCCAGGGTCAAGCTGAGCGCGCCTGCATGCTTGCGGCGTGTGGAGCGGCTCAAGGAATCCGGGCTGATCCAGGCGGTCGTCGCGCTGATCGACCCGAAAGCGGCAGGGGCGGGAATGCTGGTGATGATCGGCGTGGTGCTGGATCGCTCCACGCCGGAATCGTTTGCCGAGTTCGAGAAGGCGGCGCAGAACGTGACCGGCTGCATGGAATGCCATGTCGTGACCGGTGAGTTCGACTATTTCATGACCATTCGCACGCGCGACAGCGACAGTTTCAATCGTCTGCACGCGGAGCAGTTGCTCTATTTGCCGGGAGTCCGGCAAATCCGCTCGTTCATGGTGCTTAAGGAAATTCTTTCGACCACCAAATTTCCGTTGTGATCGCCGTTCGGTCCGGCGGCCGTGGGTCTCATCGCCAAGCCGTTCATGCAGGAGCGCAGGCCGTCGGACCTACGGCCATGGTCGGGCCGTGCGCCCTTGACAGAGGGCCGAGGGTATTTCGTGCTTGTCTGGTGCTTGTCTGCGCTGGTCCGGGCCCGCTCGTGAACCACCAGGCCCGCATTTTGCAATGGTGCGTCCATCGGCAAATCTTTCGTAACGGTCTGCTTAGACAAATACCTGATTTACGGCTGTGATCGCTTGGGTTTGCCGGTAGTGCGCGTCGTTCGCTGAAAAAATTACATGCCGTGCGTAGTAACGCGGCGGCCGCCCGGGTGTTTTTTTATCCATTGCGGACCTTGGGCGAAACATAACCCTCTCTTCGCGATACGCGAGATCGGAGATTTGTGGTGTTCAACAGCCGTAGAAAGCGGGGCGGCAGGCTCCGCAATAATGTAGGCATCGCGGCAACTTCGCTGGTCGCCGCCACGACCATTGGCGGTATCGCTGTGTTCCCGGCTTCGGTCGCGGCCCAGACGCCTTCGCCGCTCGGCGAATGGCAATATTCGGTCGGTATTCCGCTGCAGAAGATGTGGCAGCCCAATATCCCGGACTGGCAGGTACGCCTTGGGCTGGCGACGTCGTTCCAGCCGCGCTACGAGGGCTCGGACCGGTATCACCTCATGACGGGCCCGAGCATCGACGTGCGCTACAAGGATCTGTTCTTCTTATCGAGCGGCGAGGGTTTCGGCGTCAACTTCGCGCAAGGCCAGAACTGGCGCGCCAGTGTGGCGGCCGTCTACGACCTCGGACGGCGCGGCCATGACGATCCGCAGGAACTGAACGGTCTCGGCAATATCAATCCGGCGCCGGGTATCAAACTGGCCGGCGAATACGTGCTGTCGAAAGACTTCCCGCTGGTGTTACGCGCCGACGTCAGACGCTATTTCGGCGGTTCGAACGGCTGGACTGGCGATTTCGGCGCATATATGCCGATGCCGGGCAGCACGAAGCAGTTCTTCTGGTTCGCCGGTCCGAATGTGACGCTGGCGGACTCCACTTACATGAATAGCTGGTTCGGCGTGAATCAGAGTCAGGCTGCGCACTCGCAGTTTTCGCAATACCACGCCAGTGCGGGCTTCAAGTCGGTGGGCTTTGGCATCAGCGCGGTGTGGCTGTTCGACAAGCATTGGTTCGCCACCGCGGACGGCGCATTCCAACAGTTGGTCGGCAGCGCGGGCAATAGTCCCGTCACGCATCGCAAGGCCAATGGCGTAGCCGATATTTCCATCAACTATCGCTTCTGATGCAGCGCTCTTGCGTATGAGTGTCATGGACAGCGGCGCGCAAATGCAGCGCGCCGCATTGCCAGTGATCGGCAACCCGGCAAACGGCACGTGCGATCGGGCCGTTTGCGGGTACATGGTTTGCTGCCTTCATTCGGCGCGTTAGACCGGATTTCCCCGCCGGCACGCCTCGAACGCAAGGAGCAGATTCTCATGGCAGGTAAAACGAATGCACAGAAGCCGGTAGCGAAAAACGCGCCGGCGAATGGGCCGCAACCGGATCCGAAATCGAAGGATCTCGAACAGTTTCGAGTTCATCCAGAAGGCGAGGCGCTGAGAACCAATCAGGGCGTCAAGATCGCCGACAATCAGAACACGCTGCGCGCTGGCCCGCGCGGCCCCTCCCTGCTTGAAGACTTCATCATGCGTGAGAAGATCACGCACTTCGACCATGAGCGTATTCCTGAGCGCATCGTGCACGCGCGCGGCTCGGCGGCGCACGGCGTGTTTCAGGTGTACGAATCGATGCAGGAATACACCAAGGCCGCGTTTCTGCAGGATCCCGCTGTGCAGACGCCGGTGTATGTGCGCTTTTCCACGGTACAGGGCCCGCGCGGTTCCGCCGACACGGTGCGCGACGTGCGCGGCTTCGCCGTGAAGTTCTATACGCAGGAAGGCAATTACGATCTGGTCGGCAACAACATGCCGGTGTTCTTCATTCAGGACGCCATCAAGTTTCCCGACTTCGTGCATGCGGTCAAGCCGGAAGCGCCGAACGAAATGCCGACTGGCGGTTCCGCGCACGACACCTTCTGGGATTTCGTCTCGCTGGTGCCCGAGTCCGCGCATATGGTGCTGTGGACCATGTCGGACCGTGCGATCCCGCGCAGCCTGCGCACCATGGAAGGCTTCGGCATTCACACGTTCCGTTTCGTGAATGCGCAAGGCAAGGGGCGCTTCGTCAAATTTCACTGGCGCCCGGTGCTGGGCTCGTACTCGCTGCTATGGGACGAAGCGCAGAAGCTGGCCGGTAAAGACCCGGATTTTCATCGGCGCGATTTGTGGGAGTCGATCGAACGGGGGGACTTTCCCGAGTTCGAGCTCGGCGTGCAGATCATCGAGGAAGCGGACGAACATAAGTTCGACTTCGACCTGCTCGATCCGACCAAGCTGATTCCGGAAGAACTGGTGCCGGTGAAGATCATCGGCAAAATGACGCTCAATCGCAATCCGGACAACTTCTTCGCCGAAACCGAACAGGTGGCGTTTCATCCGGGCCATGTCGTGCCTGGCATCGACTTTTCGAACGATCCGCTTCTGCAAGGTCGTCTGTTCTCGTACACGGATACGCAGATCAGCCGCCTGGGCGGCCCGAACTTTCACGAGATTCCAATCAACCGGCCCGTATGTCCGTTCAACAACAACCAGCGTGACGCAATGCACCGGCAGACCATCAACGTCGGCCAGGCCTCGTACGAGCCGAATTCGCTGAGCGGCGGCTGGCCGAAGGAAACCGATCCGGCGCCGTCCGACGGCGGCTTCGAAAGCTATCAGGAGCGCGTGGAAGGCACCAAGATTCGCGTGCGCAGCGAATCGTTCGCCGATCATTTCTCGCAGGCCGCGCTGTTTTACAACAGCATGTCCCAGCCCGAGAAAGACCATATCGCCGCGGCTTATCAGTTCGAACTCGGCAAGGTGACGAAGCCGGAGATTCGTGCACGCGTGGTGAACGAGATTCTCGCCAACTTCGATGCGGGGCTCGCGGCGCAGGTGGCCGACGGGCTGGGTTTGCCGACACCGAAGAAAGGCACGGCGAAGCTGTCCGGTCCCAAGGAATCACCGGCGCTGAGCCTGCTCAACCGCGTGAAGCCGGGCATCAAGACCCGCAAGATCGCGTTGCTGGCCGCGCCCGGTTCCGATGGCGCCGCCATCAGGAAGCTTCAGCAGGCGCTGCAAGGCGAGGGCGCAACGCCCATGTTGATCGCCCCGACGCTCGCCGCGATCGACGGCATGGCGCCGGACGCCACGATTGCCGGCTTGCCGTCGATCATGTTCGACGCGGTGATCGTGGTGGGTGGCGACCAGGGCGCGAAGACGCTGGCGCAATCGGGCGACGCGCGGCATTTCGTGCTCGAGGCGTTCAAGCATCTGAAGGCGATTGCGGCAATCGGCGCGGGGCGTGACGTGCTCGCCGCGGCGCACTTGCCGGACAATGCCGACGGCGTCGCAACCGGCGACGACAAGCAGGCCGCTGAAGTACTGAAGGCCTTCATCAAGGCAGCCGAGAAGCACCGCGTGTGGTCGCGTGCGCAGCAGGCCGAGACCGTGCCGGCGTAAGCGTCTGTCGAATCGTTTCGGAAGAAGCCTGGCAGGTGCAGACCCGCCAGGTTTTTTCATGCTACGGATTCACCCGCGTGCCATCCAGCCGATGCGTATTCTTCGGCGCGGCGGCAGCGGCGGCCGCGGCTGCCGACACACCCGCCGGACCTTCGGGGAGATCGCCGGGACGCGAGGCCTGCACCGCCTGCGGGTACAGCGCGAGCAACGCGCGCAGCACGCCGTTGGTCCAACCGAACCCGTCCTGCAACGGATATTCGCCGCCGCCCGCCGAGACGCCGGGTGTGGCGGCGTCGATATCGTATTTCTCGACGAGCTTGCCCGTGTGCTGGTAGTACGACACATTGGTTTCGATCCAGCGTGTCGCGATGGTTTGCGCGAGTGCCGGTTCGCTGTAACGGCGCAAGCCGATCACCGCCAGATACTGCAATGGTGCCCAGCCGTTCGGCGCATCCCACTGCTGGCCGCTCGCCACTTGCGTGGTGGCGAGCCCACCCGGGCGGAGCAACTCACGCTGCAACGTGGCGGCAACAGCCTTTGCCTGCTGACGGCTGGCTATGCCCGTATACAGCGGATACACTGTCGCGGCGGTGAGTCTGTGCGTCAGCGTGCGATGCACGAAGTCGTAATCGCCGAATGCCTGCAACTGCGGATCCCACAGCACGCGGCGAATGGCTTCGGCGCGGGCGGCGGTGCGCCGTTCCATATTTTCCGCATGCGTGACGTCGCCGCGCAGACGGTAGGCCTTCGCCAGCGTGCGCTCCAGATCGGTCAGCAGGCAATTCAGATCGACGGGCACGAGCGAGGTCACGTCGACGGTGGCGAGCGTCTTGCCGTCCGCGAACCAGCGCGAGCTGAAATCCCAGCCGGTTTCGCCGCCGGCGCGCAGATTGCGCCAGAGATCCGCGGCGTCGCGTTGCGGGGTCTGCTGCGCGGTCAGCACGTCTTCGCGATACGACTCGTCGCGCGGGGCCGCGCGTTCGTCCCAATAGCGATTGAGCAGGGTGCCGTCCGGCAGGCGCACCACATGGCGGTTCGCGTGGCCTGCGGAGAGGCCTTCGCTGCCGTCCATCCAGTATGCGTACTCGCGCTGCAATTCGGGCAGATATTGCGCGTAGACGGCGTCGCCGTCTTTTTCGGCGACGAGCCGCACCATCTGCGCGAAGAACGGCGGTTGCGAGCGGCTCAGATAGTAGGTGCGATTGCCGTTCGGAATATGGCCGTAGCGGTCGATCAAGGTCGCGAAGTTCTTCAGTTCGTCGACGACCAGCGCATGCTGGCCGCTCTGTTCGAGGCCGAGCATGATGAAGTACGAGTCCCAGTAGTAGATCTCATCGAAGCGGTCGCCCGGCACGATATACGCATACGGCAGCGGCAGCAGCGAGGACCACGGGCTCGCGGTCGCGTCCGGCTCGCGGCGCAGTACGTTCCAGAGCGTATCGATATGGCCGGTCACGTCCTGATTCGGGTCGGAGACATAGGCCTTCGCCGTGCGCGTGGGCAATGTGAAGTTGTGCTTCACGAAGTCGGCGAGACTGAAGCGGGGATGTTGCTTCGCGGCGTCGTACGCGGCGGCGATCTGAGCGGGCGCTCGAAGCGGCACCATGTCCGCGAACGTTTTGCTGTCCGGATAGAGATGCGCGAGTTGCACATAGCGATAGAGCGTGGGGTAATACTCAGACGGCGGAATGGGCACGACGGGCGAAGCCTGGGTGGGCGGTTCGACATGCACGGTGGCGGCCACGATGCCGCGAGGCGTCGAGGGCAAATCGCCAATCTGGGCTGCGCCGCTCAGTGAGGCATGCCATACGAACACTGCGGCGAGGAGCGTGCGAAGGGGGGCGCGAGTGAGTGTGGCGAAGGCGTGAGAAGGCATCGGCTACCGGATAAAAGTGGGGCGGCGATCGAATGATCGAACGGCGGATTGGTATTCCTCGCACGATTGACTCACGCAACCGGCGCAAAGTTGCGTGATCCGGCAGCAGCCCCGCCCAGCAAGCCTAAAACCGCACGCGGGCATCTCAAAAATAGACCCCATCCTGTATGATTACGCCCGTCGTATCGCGACAAAACGAATCAACCGAACTTCTGAAAAATATTCCGAATCGACCCGATTCGCCAAGCCGAAGACAGAAAAAATGACCGCATCCCAGGCCGTCGACCAGAATCGTTTTCGCAGCATCATTCGGCGCAACATCGCGTTGCCTTTGGGTGTCGGCCTCGTGACGATGGCTGTCTTCGTCGGACTGATTGCTTATCTGGTCTCGACCATGAATTGGGCCGAGCACTCCGAGCGCGTGATCGGCCAGGCCAATGAAATGCTGCGTCTCGCGGTCGACCGCGAATCCTCGATGCGAGGCTTCCTGATCACGGGCGACGAGAGTTTTCTCGCGCCTTATGAAGAAGGCGGCCCGCGCTTCAAGACCCAGATCGAAGCCTTGCAGGAACTGGTTTCCGACAACCCGCCACAGGTCGACAAGCTCAAACAGATCGAGGCGATCCAGCAGCGCTGGAACCGCTACGCTGAGGAGATGATCGACGCGCGCCGCCGTAATCAGAATTTCGAAAGCGCTGTGGCGAGCGGTCGCGGCAAGATCGAATTCGACGAGACGCGCCGTGAATTCGGCGATTTTCTCGATGTCGAATTACGCCTGCGCCAGGAACGCGCGGAGGCGACGCGCCGTGTCACCACCACGCTCGTGAGCGTGTTTCTGCTCTTTAGCCTGGGCGTGAGCGGACTGCTTGCGTGGATGGGGCGGCGCGAACTGATGAGCCTCTCGTCCACGTATGACGGCGTGCTACGTCAGCAGGCCGAACAGACCGAGATGTTGCAGGAGCAGGTATGGTTGCGCTCGGGGCAACGCCTGCTTGCCGAAAAGGTCGTTGGTCAAGCCACCCCGCCGCTGGTGGGCCGCGCAATGCTCGACTTCCTCGCGCAGTATCTCGACGCCGCCGTTGCCGCGCTCTATGTACGCGACAAACGGCATGGCGCGCTGCGCCGCATTGCGACGTACGGCTTCAGCCGTGAGAGCGAACAGGCCACCGCGCGCAATTTCGAAGAAGGCGAGACGCTGATCGGCCAGGCGGCCGCCGCACGCCGCACGCTGGTCTTGCGCGACGTGCCGGCAAATTATGTGCAGGTGGTGTCGGCGACCGGCAGGAGCGCGCCGAAGAACCTGCTCATCGTGCCGATCGAAAACGACGGCGAGGTCAACGGCGTGGTCGAACTGGGCTTTGTGCGCGAACTGGCGCCGCGCGACCAGGAGTTCATGGAACTGATCGCCAGCAGCATGGGCGATTTCGTCGAAGCAGCGCTGTATCGGGAGCGGTTGCAGGATGCGCTGGCAGAAACGCAGCAGTTGAATGAAGAGTTGCAGGTTCAGCAGGAAGAGTTGCGCGTCTCCAATGAAGGACTCGAAGAACGCGGCCGCGCGCTGATGGAATCGCAAACGCGACTGGAAGCGCAGCAGGCCGAACTCGAACAGACCAACGTGCAACTGGAAGAATATGCGCAGCGTCTCGAGCGGCAGAAGTCCGATTTGCTGCGTGCGCAGGACGACCTTGCGGCCAACGCGGCGCGCCTCGAACAGTCGAGCCGCTACAAGTCCGAATTTCTCGCCAACATGTCGCACGAACTGCGCACGCCGCTGAACAGTTCGCTGATTCTCGCGAAGCTGCTGCAGCAGAACCGCACCGGCAATCTGACCGAAGAACAGGTGCGCTACGCGGAGACGATTCACGCCTCCAACAGCGACCTGCTGGTGCTGATCAACGACATTCTCGATCTGTCGAAGGTCGAAGCCGGCCAGGTCACGGTCGAACTCGAAACGGTGTCGATCGACGCGACCTTGCAGGCGCTCGAGGAAATGTTCAAGCCAATGGCGGCCGCGAGGCATTTGCGGCTCGCCTTCGAGCGCTTGCCGGGCACGCCGGATACGTTCATCAGCGACGGCCAGCGCGTCACGCAGATTCTGCGCAACCTGCTTTCGAACGCGGTGAAATTCACCGAGCACGGCGAGGTGGCGCTCTCGGTTGCACCCACTGACGGCGGGATGCTGCGTATCGACGTGCGCGACTCCGGCATCGGCATCGCGCCCGACAAGCTGGACATGATCTTCGAGGCGTTCCAGCAGGCGGACGGTTCGACCAGTCGCCAATACGGCGGTAGCGGTCTGGGTCTGTCGATTTCGCGCGAGTTTTCGCGTCTGCTGGGCGGCCGGATCACGGTGGCGAGCGAAGTCGGCAAGGGCAGCGTGTTTACGCTGTGGCTGCCGCTCGATGCTGAAGCGGCCTTGAGCGCAAACGAGGGCGCCTGCGTGCCGGCGCCGGTGTCCGTATCGGTATCGGTATCGGCGCAGGGAAGTGCGCCGGCCGCGGCGGGATCGACGGCAGAACCGCTGCTGACGCGGCCGTCTTCGAGCGGCAGCACGACCACGGTGATTACGCCTGCCAACGGACTTACCACGGGCAACGCACCCGAAACCCCGATTGGCCCGATTGCCGACGACCGTGACAATCGTACGCGTGCGGGCCGCCTGATCGTGGCCGTGGAAGACGATCTCGCGTTCGCCGAAATCCTGCGCGATCTGACGCATGAACTCGATTTCGATTTCGTTCACGCGAGCGACGCCGCCAGCGGTCTCGCGCTGGTGCGCGACATGCGCCCGGCGGCGGTGCTGCTCGACGTCGGCTTGCCGGACCGGTCCGGCCTGACCGTGCTGGAGTGGCTGAAGAACGATCCGCTCACACGGCATATTCCGATTCATATCGTCTCGGCCACCGACCACGCCGACAAGGCGCTGCACCTCGGCGCCATCGGCTATACGCTCAAGCCGACCGCGCGCGGCACGATGGAAGCCGCGATCCGCCGCCTTGAGGCGCGTCTGCAACAGCGCCTCAAACGCGTGCTGGTGATCGAGGACGACGCGCCGATGCGCGAAAGCATCCGCGCGCTGCTGCAAAGCGAGAATACGGAAATCGTTGCGGTCGCAACCTTGGCCGAAGCGCTGGCGTATCTGGCAAAGGTCACGTTCGACTGCGTGGTGACCGATCTCGCGCTGCCCGACGGCACCGGCTACGATCTGCTGGAACGGCTCGCCACGAACACCGTGCATGTCTCGCTGCCGGTCATCGTGTACACCGGCCGCATGCTCTCCGACGACGAAGAGCACCGCCTGCGCCGCTATTCGAAGTCGATCATCATCAAGGGGGCGAAGTCGCCCGAGCGTCTGCTCGACGAAGTCACGCTATTCCTGCACAGCGTCGAATCGTCGCTCGCACCCGAGCAGCAGCGCATGCTGCGCACCGTGCGTCAGCGCGACAATGCCTTTGAAGGCCGCACGATCCTGCTGGCTGAGGACGACGTGCGCAATATTTTTGCGCTCTCGCACGTGCTGGAGCCGCTCGGTGCGAAACTGCAGATTGCGCGCAACGGCCGCGAAGCGCTCGAAGCGCTGGAAAACGGACCCGAAGTGCATCTGATCCTGATGGATATCATGATGCCGGAGATGGACGGCTTGACCGCGATGGGCGAGATTCGCCGCAATCCGCGTTTTGCGCATCTGCCGATCATCGCGCTGACCGCCAAGGCAATGGCGAACGACCGCACCCGTTGCCTCGAAGCCGGCGCGGACGATTACGTCTCCAAGCCGATCGACGTAGACAAACTGGTCGCGCTGTGCCGCGTGTGGTTGCGGCAACGCTAGCGGGGAACGGGAACACGTGAGCGAGTACGCATGAGCCAGTCCGAATTCGATGCGCCGCAACGCATCAGCGATTTCGACATCGAGTTGAAACTGCTGCTGGAGGCGATTTATCTCAAGTATCAGCACGACTTTCGCCACTATGCGATATCGTCGCTGCGGCGCCGCCTGTCGCAGGCGCTCGATGAGTTCGGGCTCAAGACGCTGTCGCAGTTGCAGGACCGCATCATGCGTCACGGCGACGAGTTCTCGCGGCTGTTCCAGTACCTCACGGTGCAGGTGAGCGACATGTTTCGCGATCCGGCGTATTTCCTTGCGCTGCGCGAACATGTTCTGCCGCGTCTGCGTACTTATCCGTCGATCAAGGTGTGGGTGGCAGGATGCAGCACGGGCGAGGAACTCTGGTCGCTGAAAATCCTCTTCGACGAGGAGGGTCTGACCGAGCGCACGCTGTTCTACGCGACCGACATCAGTCCGGACGCACTGGCGCGGGCCGAGTCCGGCATCTACGCGCTCGACCGGATTCAGGGCTTCACGCAGAACTATCTGGCCGCAGGCGGCAAGCGTTCGCTGTCGGATTACTATCACGCCGCGTATGGCGGCGCGCGTTTTGCCGGCTCGCTGAAAGAGCGCGTGGTGTTCGCCGACCACAGCCTCTCCACCGACGAAGTTTTTCTCGAAGCGCATCTGGTATCGTGCCGCAACGTGCTGATCTACTTCGATCGCGGTTTGCAGGATCGCGCGCTGGGTCTGTTTGAAAACGCGCTCGTGCGGCGCGGTTTTCTGGGTTTGGGCAGCAAGGAAAGTTTGCGTTTTTCCCGTTATTACGAAGCGTTCGACGAGTTTCGCCCAGGCGAACGCATTTATCAGAAGCGCTAGCACGTCCATCATGCCACGCCCAACTGTCCAGCCAGCCGCCGATCCTCAACCGCGCGCAGATGAAGCGCGCGGCTACGAGCTCGTCGTGATCGGCGGCTCGGCGGGTGGCATGGAAGTGCTGAGCGTGCTGCTCGGCGCGCTGCCCACGGATTTCGCACCGGCCGTGATGATTGTCACGCACCTCCCGCCCGATTCGCCGAGCTACCTTGTGGATGCTCTCGCGCACCGCTGCGCGTTGCCCGTGATCGAGCCCGATGCGGGCGAACGCATCATGCCGGGCCGTGTGCACATTGCGCCGCCGGGGTATCACATGCTGGTGGAGGTGGACCGCACCGTTGCGCTGTCCACCGACGCCGCCGTGCGTTTTTCGCGGCCCTCGATCGACGTGCTGTTCGACTCGGCGGCCGCCGTGTATGGCGAGCGCCTGCTGGCGATCCTGCTGTCCGGCGCCAACGACGACGGCGTGCAGGGACTGAAGCGCGTGCGCGCGTTGGGCGGCACCACCTGGGTGCAGGCGCCGGACACCGCCGGCTCCCCCGAGATGCCGCGTGCCGCGATCGAGCGCGGCGCAGCGGATTTTATTTACTCTCCTGAAACCTTAGGCCGGCGGCTTGCCGCATTGCCGGCCTCTTTCTGACCCGATGCCATGACGAATTCACCTGTGAACATTCTGATCGTCGACGACATCGTCCACAACATCACGGCGCTCGAGGCCTTGCTGGCGCGGCCGGATCTTGCCGTGCTGGTGGCCGATTCGGGCACTGCGGCGCTCGACCTGCTGCTCAAGCACGAAGTCGCGCTGGCGATTCTCGACGTCAACATGCCGGGCATGAACGGCTTCGAACTGGCCGCGCTGATGCGTGGCAGTCCGCGTACCTCGCACGTGCCGATCATCTTCCTGACGGCGACCGCGCAGGACGCTTCGCGTACCTTCCGCGGCTATGAAGCCGGCGCGGTCGACTTCCTGTACAAGCCGTTCGATCCGCGCATCCTGCAATCCAAGGTGGATGTGTTCGTGCAGCTCGAACAGCAGAAGCGTCAGCTCGCGGCGCAACTCGTCACCACGCGGCAGATGCTGGAGGCCAACGAAATGCTGATGGCGGTACTGAGTCACGATTTGCGCACGCCGCTGAGCGCGGTGCTGGCGTCGGCGGAATACCTGATGCGTACGGCGGCCGACGAACAATCGGTCACCGTGGCCGCGCGCGTGAAGAACAGTTCGCTGCGCATGGCGCGCATGGTCGATCAGTTGCTCAATCTCGCCCGCTTGCAGGGCGGGCGCCTGCCGTTGCAGCCGCGCTCGATCGAGTTGGCCACGCTGTGCCGGTCGGTGATCGACGAGTTCGCGTCGCGGGAGAACGGCAAGCAGATCGTGTTCGCGAGCCGCGGCAATACCGCGGGCGCGTGGGACACGGACCTCGTCTGGCAGGCCGTGTCGAACCTGGTGAGCAATGCGTTGCATCATGGCGCGCCGGGCGGCGATATCGGCGTCGAAGTGGATGGCGAAGCGGTCGATTCAGTGCGCCTGACGGTCGCCAATCGCGGGACCATTCCGCCCGAGGTGTTTCCGCATCTGTTCAAGGCTTTTGGGCCGAACAATAGCGGTGCCCGTTCGCGTGAAGGGCTGGGGCTCGGCCTGCATATCGTGCAGGAGATCGCGCGCATGCACGGCGGCAACGTCAGCGTGAATTCCGAGGAAGCCACGGGCACGATCTTTACGATCGAGCTGCCGAGAATGGTGACGTTCCAGCGCGGGTCGTTTACGCGGAAGTGAGCGCGTTTATCCGGGGCGTCTGTCTGACGCGCTGAACTGACGCGCTTATGCGACGCGCTGAACCGGTGGCAAAAAACCGGCCCCGCGTTCCGCTGTGCTACGCTTGCTGGAACCCACCCCAGCACGGCGAGCCGATTCCCATCATGCGTTCCTGGCGCATTTCTCCACCGCACCGCGGCGAACAGATCAGCACCTCGCGTGCGGCCGAGCTCGTCATGTCGATCTCGCATGCGGATGCCGACGCGCTTGCCGCAAGCATGCTGAAAACAGTCGGCGACACGCTGCCGGTTTCGCAATGCACCATCTTCGCTTATGAATTCGACGCGAGGCCGCGCACGGTTTCCGCGGCCGATCATCGCGGCGGCCGTTTTCTGCGCGACGTCGCCGATCGCTATGCCACGCATTTCTATGCGCTCGACGGCAACCGCGCGATCATCGGCCGCTCGCACGAAAGACCGGCTCGCGACGCATTGGTGCTGCACCAGCAGCAAAGCGACGAGATCGAAAACGAAGCCTATCGCGCGGCCTGCTACGCACAGCCGAACGTGTCCGACCGGTTATCGTTGCTCGTGCAGCCCGTGGAAAGCGTCTGGCTGTCGATCAATCTGTATCGCGACCGCGCCTATGGGGTGTTTCAGCCGGGCGAACTGGAGCATGTGGAAAGCCTCGCGCACCTGTTCGCGCACACGGCCAAGGGCCATTACGCGCTCAACGGACAGCATCAGCAAGGTTCGGCCGCCGCGATGCTGGCGCGCGTCAGACGTGCTTGCCCGGCCCTCACGCCGCGCGAACTCGACGTGCTGCGCGGCACGCTGGAAGGCGCGAGCGCCGCTGAAATCGCACAGCGTATGGGCGTCAAGCCTGCCAGTGTAATTACCTATCAGAAGCGTGCTTACGCGCGCCTTGGGATATCGAGCCAGCGCCAGTTGTTCGCGTTGTGCATGGTGCCCGAGCGGACCTGAGCCGGCGGCTAGAGCCTCGGCCCGTCAGGCACGCCTTGACCGTGTCTCGGCCTGCGTTTCGCGATCCCAGCGTTTCAGCCACGGCATGATGAAATCCGCGAAACCGTCGGCGGGGGGCGACAGCGCGCGCTCGGTGGAGCGATACACGCACACTTCGCGGATCGTTTCGGGGTCGACAATACGCTTCATGATCAGCCCGAAGCTGCGCGCCAACGGCGCGACGTAGGCGGGCGCGAGCGTGACGGCGAGGCCCTGCGCGGCGAGGCCGAACGCCGTGGTGACGTTGTCCACCACGTCTACGGGAACGATGCGCGCCTCCACCGGCAGGTTGGCCAGCATTTGCCCGACCGCGCGCTCGTGGTCGCGGCCGGTGGCGATGATCGGCACGCCGCGCAAGTGCGGCCATTGCACACGGCGCCGCGCGCTCAACGGATGGCTCGGCGCGCACCACATCACCCAGGGACTCGCGAACGCCGGGTCGCAACGCACGCGCGTGCCGCTTGGGCGGTCGGGGCCAATGGCGAGATCCACGTCGCCGCTTTCCACGCGCTCCACCAGTTGTTCGACCACGGTGTCGCAAATGCGCACCACGACCTTGGGTTTGTCGTGCGCATAGTCGGCAATGGCCGCGGGCAGCGCGGTCGCCGCCAGCACCAGCGGCGCGCCGATCCGTACGATGCCGGCCGCGCGGTTGCGGATATCGTCGGCGGATTGCGCGGCGGCGCGCACGTGGCGCAACACCGATTCCGCCGATGACAGAAAATCCTGGCCCGCGCTCGACAGATTCACGCGACGCGTGGTCCGATCGAACAGGCGAAAGCCGAGTTCCGTTTCGAGGTCGCCCAGCAACTGGCTGACCGCCGACGAAGTCAGCCCGAGCCGCTCCGCCGCCGCGCCGATGCTATGCAAATCGACGATGGCGAGAAACGCTTCGAACTGACGGATGGTGACGCGCGTGAGTGGCATCAGGCGATTCTAAAGAAAAACTTACGAATCGTGAAAAATCGATTGATTGTGTCTCACGGGCCGTTCGGGGAGACTTGTCCCAATCGACGCGCCCGGCCAAACCCGCTTAGACTTCCGTCTCGCCCTGTTGTGAGCAGGCCGGCGCGTCAGCCGGAGCATGCGGGGCCGTCGTTGCACAACACCAGCGCCAACCGGGGCCGAAGCGAAGCCACCACGGCGCCGTATTCAAGGATTGACCATGTTCGACCACATTCCCGCTTATCCAGGCGACCCGATTCTGAGCCTGAACGAAGACTTTCAACTCGACCCGCGCACCAACAAGGTCAATCTGAGCATCGGCATCTATTTCGACGACGCCGGCAGGCTGCCCGTGATGAACGCGGTGCGCCGGGCCGAAACCGCGCTGCTCGATTCGATCGGCCCGCGCTCATATCTGCCGATGGCCGGCCTACCGCTCTATCGCGATGCGGCGCAGGCGCTCGTATTCGGCGCGGACAGCGAGGCACGCAAGGCGGGCCGGATCGCGACGTTGCAAACCATCGGCGGATCGGGCGCGCTCAAGGTCGGCGCAGATTTCCTGAAGCACTATTTCCCGGGCTCGCAGCTCTGGATCAGCGACCCCAGCTGGGAAAACCATCGCGTCGTATTCGAGGGCGCGGGGCTGACGGTCAACACCTATCCGTACTACGACGAACACACGGGAGGCTTGCGTTTCGCCGACATGCTCGAAACGATCGGCCGCTTGCCGGAACAGAGCGTGGTGCTGTTGCACGCGTGCTGCCACAACCCGACCGGCGTCGATCTGAGCCCGGCGCAATGGGCCGAACTGGTGCCGGTATTGCAGCGCCGCAAGCTGATCGCGTTCGTCGATATGGCTTACCAGGGTTTTGGCGCGGGTCTGGAAGAAGACTCCGCCTGCGTGCGCCTGCTGGCCGACGCGGGCATTCCGTTGATCGCCGCGAATTCGTTTTCGAAGAATTTTTCGCTGTACGGCGAGCGTGTGGGTGCATTGAGCGTGGTCTGCAAAAGCGCGGAAGAGGCCGGCCGCGTGCTCGGTCAATTGATGTCGACGGTGCGCGCGAACTACAGCAATCCGCCCACGCATGGCGCGCGGCTCGTCGCCAACGTGCTGGCGGATGCGTCGTTGCGCGCTTCGTGGGAAGCGGAACTCGCCGCCATGCGCGAGCGGATTCTCGCCATGCGCGGCACGATCCACGCCGGACTCGCCGGCCGTGTGGACGAAGTGATGCGCGCGCGCTACGTCGCGCAGCGCGGCATGTTCACCTACACCGGCCTGAGCCAAAGCCAGGTGGCGCGTCTGCGCAGCGAATACGCGGTGTACGTGCTGCGCTCCGGGCGCATGTGCGTGGCCGGGTTGAACGCACGCAACGCGGGGTATGTGGCGGAGTCGATCGCGGCCGTGGTGTCGGGCGCCTAAGCACGATTTCTGGATCGACAGAACGATAACAGGAGACGCAAATGACCACACTTGAAATGCCGGCGCCGAGCGCGCCGAAAGCCCACACGATGCATCCGGACGAATGGCACGCGCGCGTGCAGCTCGCGGCGTGCTATCGCATTTTCGACATGCTGGGCTGGACGGAGATGATCTATAACCACATCACGCTGCGCGTTCCCGCCAGCGTGAGCGGCGGCGAGCGGCACTTCCTGATCAATCCGTTCGGGCTGCACTATAGCGAGGTGACGGCGAGCAACCTCGTGAAGATTGACGCACGAGGGCGCGTGCTCGATCACTCGCCGTATCCGGTGAACCCGGCCGGCTTCGTCGTGCATGCGGCGATTCACGAGGGCCTGCCGGACGCGCACTGCGTGATGCACACGCACACTACGGCGGGCGTCGCCGTGGCCTGTCTGGAAGACGGTTTGCAGCAGACCAACTTCTACAGCGCGCAATTGCACGACCGCATTGCGTATCACGACTTCGAGGGCATCACGGTGCACGCGGAAGAAGGTCCGCGCCTGCTCGCGCATATCGGCGACAAACAGGCGGTGATCCTGCGCAATCATGGCCTGCTTGCGTGGGGCCACACCTTGCCGCAAACTTTCGCGGTCCTGTGGACGCTCAATCGCGCCTGCGAAATCCAGATGGCGACGTTCGCGATGGGCCGCGCGCGGCCGGTGCCGGAAGACGTTGCGATCCGCTGCTCGCGCGACGCGCTGCAGTTCGATCCGCGCCACGGCGCGGGGCAGGACGTGTTCGACGCGCTGGTGCGGCGAGTGGACCGCATCGACGCCAGTTACAAGGATTGAAACGATGAAAGTAGCTATCTACGGCGCAGGCGCGATCGGCGGCTGGATGGGTGTGAAGCTCGCGCAGGCCGGCCATGACGTGAGCGTGGTGGCGCGCGGCGAAACGCTTGCCGCGCTGCGCGAGCACGGCCTGCGTCTGATCGAAGGCGGCGTGACGCATGGCGTGAAGGTGAACGCGAGCGACAAGCCCGCCAATCTCGGCGTGCAGGATCTCGTCGTGGTCGCCGTCAAGGGACCGGCAATGGCGTCCGTGGCCGCGCAGATCGCGCCGCTGCTGAACCCGCAGACCATCGTGCTGACCGCGATGAACGGCGTGCCCTGGTGGTTTTGCGACGGGCTCGGGCGGGACTTTGCCGGCAAGCGCCTGAAGTCGATCGATCCCGACGGCGCGATCGCCGCTGCGATTCCGGTTGCGCAGACGGTGGGCTGCGTGGTGCACGCCAGTTGCCTCGTCGAAGCGCCGGGCGTCATCCGGCATCATCAGGGCAATGGGCTGATTATCGGCGAGGCGTCGGGGCGGTCGGGCGAGCGCGCCGCGGCGCTCACGGCCACGCTTGCGGCGGCCGGCTTCAATGCATCGACGTCGGCGCAGATTCAGCGCGACGTCTGGTACAAGCTGTGGGGCAACATGACGATGAATCCGATCAGCGCGATCACCGGCGCGACGACCGACCGGATTCTCAGCGACGAGTTGGCGCGCAACTTCGTGACGAGCATCATGCTGGAGGCGAGGGAGATTGGCGCGCGCTTCGGCATTCCGATCGAACAGGAACCGGCGGACCGCCACGCGATCACGCTCAAACTCGGCGCGATGAAAACCTCGATGCTGCAGGACGTGCAGGCGGGTAAAGCGGTCGAACTCGACGCGCTGGTGGGCGCGGTACGCGAGCTGGGACAACTGACGGGCGTTGCCACGCCGTACACGGATGCTCTGCTCGGACTCGCGCGGCTGCATGCGAGCACGCTGGGTTTGTATCCGAAGCAGTGATGCCTGTGTCTGAAGGAAAAGCCGCCGCGCCCATGCCAGGCGCGGCAGTTTTTTTACGCTTTATGCCGTCACCTCGGTCGAAGCCGGCAGCCGCGCCGCTTCGATCAACGACAAGGCCCGCTGCGGGTCGTCGAGTTCGGTCAGGCAGAGCATCGCAAGGCGGGCCAGATAGAGCGGCGCCTGCGGTTCGCCCTGGTTCGTGAGGGTCTTGCAGAGGGTCGTGTAGACCAGATCGAGATCGCTGTCCGTCATGATGTGAGTCTCCGTGAATCAGATCGTCAGCGCCGCGCTGATGGCGCGCTGCGTGGCTGCCGCGCTGCCGTTGCGCCAGCGGGCGAGTACGTGGCCGTCTGGCCGGATCAGATAGACCGTGCCGGGCGTGGCGTCGAACCGCTCGTGCAGGCTGTCGGCGTGGTCGATCAGGGTCGGGCTGGTGGCATGCGCGGTCTCATCCGTGACCAGTGTGACGGCTTTGAACGGAATCCCTTGCCCGGCCAGCGAGCGTTGCAACTCCTGCCATGCATGCTCTTGCGTCGAATCGCTGCTCGCGCCGAAGCGCAGCGCCGTGAAACAAGGCTCGAGCAGATCGGTGAGATGGATATCCACGCTCTCGCCGCCGTCCATGCGTTTGAGCCGGCATTCCGGCAGCACGCTGCCGGGCGCCGGGCCTCGGCTGAACGAGCCAGGCGCGTCGGCGGCGGCCTCGTTGAGCGGCGACTGCGTATAAGCGATTGCATGCGTCTGCCGCGGATTGATCAGCGGACGCACGGCGGCGTGCCGCTCGGCGAGACCGAGCACGGCCTCGCGCATCAGATTGAACGCGAACGAAGGCGGCGCCATGAATTCCGTGCTCTTCATGCCGTAGCTCAGATTCTCGCGCGCCGCGAACACGCGCTCGTCGTTGTAGGTGTCGAGCAGACGCGGCGAAGCCAGGCCGTTCACCACGCAAGCCAGTTTCCAGCCGAGGTTGTCCGCGTCGTCGATACCGGAATTGGCGCCGCGCACGCCGAAAATCGGCACGAGATGCGCGGCGTCGCCCGCGAACAGCACCGGGCCGTGCCGGTAGCGTTCGAGCGTCAGCGCGTTGGCTTTGTAGACGGTGATCCAGATCGGCGACCATTCGCCGGTTTCGCCCATCGAGTCGAGCACGCTCTGCACGCGCGGCAGGACGTTCGCGGGCTTCACGGCGGCTTCCGGGTCTTCGTCGTCGCGAAGCTGGTAGTCGATGCGCCAGACGTTGTCGGGCTGCTTGTGCACCAGTACCGTCGAACCGGGATTGGAGGGCGGATCGAAGTAGGCGAGGCGCTCGGCGGCGCGCTTGCTGTCCAGTTCGATATCCACGATCACGTAGCGGCCTTCGTACGTGGTGCCGGTGAGCTTGAGGCCGAGCGCCTCGCGAATCGTGCTGCGGCCGCCGTCGCAGGCCACGACCCAGTCGGCGTGCATCTGCCACGCGGTGTCGCCGGTGCGCAGCGTGAGCGTTGCGCCGGAGGTGCTGGCCAGCTCGGCGCGGTCGTCTTTCGCCTGATCCGGTTCGATGCCGGTCACGCGGGTCTGCCAGCGGATCTCGATCAGCTCGGCATGCCGTTCCACTTCGTCCAGCAGCAACTGTTCGATCTGGTATTGCGCGATGTTGATCATCGGCGGCAGCGATTGTTCGTCGTCGTGATGCATGGCGAAGCGGAACACTTCGGCGTCGCGGTAGAAGCTGCGGCCGCCTGCCCACGGCAAGCCCTTTTGCAGGAAGCCTTGCACGACGCCGAGGCGCTTGAAAATCTCCAGACTGCGGCGCGAAATGCAGATGGCGCGGCTGCCGATGCATACGCTGTCGTCGGCTTCGATCAACACCGAGCGCACGCCCTGGCGAGCCAGCGCGAGCGCAAGCGTCATGCCGACCGGGCCGCCGCCGACGATCGCCACCGGCCGCCCGAGCGGGTCGCGCCCGTCGACTAGCGGTGGCACCACGCCCTCATGGCGGCGAGGCGAAAACGGATAGGGTTTGAAGGGGCGGTTCATGCGCGTCTCCTGGATCTTCGATACCGGGTGGATTGCCCGCCGGGGCTGGTTGGCTCTTCACAGGCGGAGCGAATCGGTAACGAAGTATGAAGGAGGGCGCGCGCGGCGCTGTCCTCATTTTGGGTACAGAAGCTCGGTACAGAAGCAGCGCATGGCAGGGCCGCGCCACTGAGCTGCCCACGCCGCCGCATGCGAGGAGGGCGGACCGTGACGCGGCATCTGTTTGCCGCAGGCTACCTGGTAACGGGCGCAGCGGAGGTCAGACGGTCCGCGTTGGTGCGAAACCATTCAACCGAAAAGTCGACGAATGACCGCGTCTTCGCGGAAATGTGGCGGCGATCCGCGTACACCAGCGCCAACTCCTTGTCGGCATTGGTGATGCGGAAGTCCGTCAGAACCTGCATGAGCGTGCCGCTGCGCAAATCGTTCAGCACATGGTTCTCAGGCAGCACCGCGATCCCCATGCCCGCGAGCGCGGCTTGCCGCAGCATCAGCGCATTGTTCACCATCAGCGCGGCGTCGAGCGTCACGCGTTTCTCGCGCCGGTCCGGCGCAGCGAAGATCCAGTCGCCGTCATGCGAGGCGGCAGTGAGGGCAAGAAAGGTGTGCGAGGTCAGATCCGCCGGCCGCGACGGAACCCCTTTGACGGCGAGGTAACTGGGCGACGCGACGGCAATGGGACGGACACTCAGCAGCGAGCGTTTGATCAACGTAGTGCCGCCGATCTGCTTGGGCAGCACGATGCCGACGTCAAAGCCTTCTTTCACGAAATCGACGTGCTGGTGCAACAGCGTGACCGAGAGTCTGACATTCGGATACTGCCGCAGATATTCCTGCAGCAGCGGCGTGAGGCTGGACAGTGAGAACGATGCGCCGGCCGCGATTCTCAGCGTGCCGGCCGGCTCGATCGTGCCGCGTATCGTGACGGTTTCGATCTCCTCGATTTCGTCGAGTACGTTGCGGCAACCCTTTGAGTAGATCTCCCCCTCTTCGGTCAGGGAGAGGCTGCGTGTATTGCGATTGACAAGTCTTGTGTTCAGGTGAGCTTCGAGTTGCTCGAGGTAGCGCGTGGCCATCGCATTCGAAATGCCGAGATTGGCTGCCGCCTGTCCGAATGACATGGTATCTGCGATGTTGATAAATACTCGCATTGCCTGAAGCTGATTCATGATATCACCAACGCTTTAACAGATATGTGCGGGAAAATTGAGATATTAGTTTTTAACAGATAATCAATGGTCTCCCTGTCTACGATATATAGGTGGGTTAAATATGATTTAATTTTTATTTACGGTATCGGTATTTCTTTCTCAAAAAAAGGCGGGGTTTTATTTTGTTGGGCTTGAGCAACGGTCAGGCCTGGCGGATCGTGACGCGATTATGGATGGGAATTATACGCATCCGGCACCACGCCGGGTTTGCCTGTCGTTTTCGAGATTATCTCAAATATAAGTTAAAAATACTTTTGCATTGTTTTGCATGATTGCGTTCGAGGCCGGCGTCTAGAATGCAAATTGCACGCAGAGTCTGTCTTCAATATGTATTCCAATGAAATTGGAGATGGGTGCATCCTGGTTGCGGCAGATTTAATCTCATGCCGGCAACCGAGTTTTAAGATAAAACGCCAAGGTATTCGAAATGAAAAAAATCATTACTGCGACCGCCGTCTCCGCCACTTTTGCGTGCGCGGCGCACGCCCAGAGCAGCGTCACGCTATACGGCATTGTCGATGCGGGCCTGACCTATGTGAGCAATGAAGTCAGCAAGGATTCCACCGTAACGTCCGACGGGCGCGTCACGGGTGGCAAGGCCATGTTCGGCATGACCGGCGGCAACATCCAGCCGAGCCGCTGGGGCCTGCGCGGGGTCGAAGATCTGGGTGGCGGGCTGAAAACGGTCTTCAACCTGGAAAGCGGATTCAACATTGCGAACGGCAACCAGGCTGTGTCCAACAAGCTGTTCAACCGCCAGGCGTATGTCGGCCTGTCCAATGAGTACGGTACGGTTTCGTTCGGCCGCCAGTACGACTCCGTGGTCGACTATCTCGCGCCGCTGACAGCGGCCGGCAGCTGGGGCGGCACGTACTTCGCGCATCCGGGCGACAACGACAACGCCAACTCGTCGATCAGCGTCAACAACTCGGTCAAGTTCCAGAGCGCGAACTACGCCGGCTTCTCGATGAGCGGCCTGTACGGCTTCTCGAACAATGCGGGCTTCGCCGACAACCGGGCGTACAGCATCGGCGCGGGTTACCGCAACGGTGGCTTGCAACTGGGCGCGGCCTATCTCCAGTACCAGGGCATGGACCTGAATCAGAGCAATGGCGCGATCAGCGGCGGCACCTTCGCGGGATCCGCTGTCAGCGGTGTTCAGAATCAGCGTACCTGGGGTCTCGGCGGAAGCTACACGTTCGGTCCGTTCATTCTCGGCACCGTCTTTACGCAGAGCCGCTTCCAGGACAAGTTCTCTGACATCTCGGTCCGTTACAACAACTACGAGGTCAATGCACGCTACAACCTGACGCCGGAACTGGGTTTGGGCGCGGCCTACACTTATACGCAGGCACTGCGCGCCACGCCGGGCACCAGCGACACGAACACCGGCGCGGCCCACTGGAATCAGTTCGGTCTGCAGGCTGACTACTCGCTGTCCAAGCGTACCGACGTTTACGCGGAAGCGGTCACGCAGCTCGGCGCGAACAACGGTCGCGGGCTGAATACCGTGCAAATCAACGGCACCTCCGCGCCGTCCACGGCGAGCAACCAGTTTCTCGTGACGACGGGCATCCGTCACCGGTTCTGATGTCACTGCTGTTGCCGTTTGCCGGGCTGATGCGGCCGACCATCCTTTAGGGGTTTGGCCGGTTTCCAGCCAGCGCAATTCATTCGCGAACAACTGACGGCCGCGCCTTCCGGCGCGGCCGGGCGCAATCAATTGCTTTGGCGCGGATTGCCCGGCTGTTGAACCATTTTTCACGGAACCTTCATGCCTGTTTTGCTGCTGGGATGCCTGATTCGCTCGTTGAATGCACCGAAGGGCCCGCCAGGCGAGGTGTGGAGACGGCCGGCGCTCGTATTGAGTCTGCTTGCTTTACTGACCGCATGCGGCAAACCCGCCGCTCCCGAATCGTCCCAGCCGGTCGACGTCACCGTCATGACCGTGACGCCGCGCGATACGCCCGTGGACTTCGAGTTTGTCGCCCAGACTCAAAGCTCGCGCGCCGTGGAAATTCGCGCGCGGGTAGACGGCTTTCTGGACAAGCGGACGTACACGGAGGGCCAGATGGTTCGTCAGGGGCAGACGCTTTTTCTGATGGACCCCAAGCCGTTCCAGGCCGCGTTGCAATCGGCGCAGGGCGCGCTGGCCCAGCAGCAGGCACGGCTCGGCGTCGCAAAAGCCAATCTCGCGCGCGTCGTGCCGCTCACCGCGCAGAACGCATTGAGCAAGAAAGATCTCGACGATGCAACCGGCAGCGAGCGCGAGGCCGAAGCCGCTGTCATCGCTGCAAAAGGTCAGGTCCAGGCTGCGCAGCTGAACCTCGGCTACACCACGATCAAGTCGCCGCTCGCCGGCTTGTCGAGTTATGCAAGGCAGCAGGAAGGCAGCTATGTCACGCCGGCTCAGTCCGGCCTGTTGACGTATGTCTACCAGATGGATCCTATGTGGGTCGAGTTCAGCATCTCCGAGAACGAGATGCTGCGGTATCGCGATCAGATCGCAAAAGGCCAGTTGCGCTTTCCGGCAAACAACCAGTTCGAAATCACGCTGCTGCTGGCCGACGGTTCGACGTTCCCCGCGCGTGGACATATCGATTTCGCCAATCCGGTATTCAGCGCGGAAACCGGCACCTTCCTCGTACGAGCCGTCTTTGCCAATGAAAAAGGCACGTTGCGTCCTGGGCAGTTCGTACGCGCGAGGGTGTCCGGCGCCGTGCGGCCGAATGCCGTTCTGCTTCCCCAGCGAGCCGTGCAGCAGGGCGCAAAAAGCCATTTCGTGTGGACCGTCGACAAAGATAACAAGCCCCGCCAACGGTTTGTCGAGATGGGCGAATGGCAGGGCGATGACTGCTTCATCAACGACGGCTTGCGCGCCGGCGAAAGAGTCGTTGTGGACGGGGCGGTGAGGCTGTCGCCCAACGCGACGATCAGCATAACGGGGAACGGTTCTTCCGCGGAGCATCGCGCAAAACTCACGGTGCCCGTCGCGCCCCCCGTTGCGCAAACGGAATCCGAACAAAACTCCGCGCATTAACTCTGCGCACCAGGCGGCAAACGGATGAAGCTCTCCCATTTCTGTATCGACAGGCCGATCTTCGCGTCGGTCATCTCCATCGTCATCGCGCTGGGCGGCGTGCTGGCCATGTTCGCGTTGCCGGTCGCCCAGTACCCGGACATCACGCCGCCGCAGATCACGATCACCGCCAGCTACCCGGGCGCGAGCGCCGACGTGGTGGCGAATAACGTCGCGGCGCCCATCGAGCAGCAGGTCAACGGCGCGGACAGCATGATCTACATGACCTCGTCGAGTTCGTCGACCGGCAGTCTGACGATCAACGTGTTCTTCCGCAACGGCACCAACCCGGATCTGGCCCAGGTGGACGTTCAGAACCGCGTCAACCTCGCATTGCCGCAACTGCCGCAGTCCGTGCAGTCGCAGGGCGTGCAGGTACAGAAAAAGTCGTCGGCGTTCATGATGGTTGTCGCGGTGTACTCACCCGATAACCGGTTCGATTCGACCTACGTCGCCAACTACGCAAACGTGTACGTGCTCGATGCGCTCAAACGGATTCCGGGCGCGAACCAGGCCAGCATCTTCGGCACGCCGGACTACGCCATGCGTATCTGGCTGCGCCCGGACCGCATGGCGCAGCTCGGCATTACGGCTACCGACGTGCAGAACGCGGTGGCGAACCAGAACCAGCAGTTCGCGGTCGGGCGCCTCGGCCAGGCGCCAACGGGTTTGCCGGTTGAACAGTCGTTCGCCGTGACGACGAGCGGGCGACTTTCCAGTCCCGCCGAATTCGACAACATCATTATTCGTGCGTCGAACAACGGCGCGGCGATCGTCCGCTTGAAAGACGTCGGCCGTGCCGAGCTCGGACAGAAAGATTATTCGATACGCAGCCGATTCCAGGGCAAGCCCGCTACGGTGATCGCCATCTACCAGCAGCCCGGCGCCAACGCGCTGGATGTCTCGATGCAGGTGCGCGCAACGCTGGCGGACATGAAACGCTCGTTCCCGGAGGGGATCGATTACAACATCGCAATGGATACCACCGACTTCACGCGCGCCTCCATTGCGGACGTGGTGAAGACGTTTTTCGAAGCCGTATTGCTGGTGGTGATTGTCGTATTCATGTTCTTGCAGAGCTGGCGCGCGACGCTGATTCCGGTGCTGGCGGTGCCGGTCTCCATTCTGGGGACGTTCATGGGCATGGCCACCCTTGGGTTTTCGATCAACATGCTGACCATGTTCGGTATGGTGCTGGCAATCGGCATCGTGGTGGACGATGCGATCGTCGTGATCGAGAACGTCGAGCGCAACATGCGTGAGTTCGGCCTCTCGCCGAATGCGGCGGCCAAGCGGGCTATGGATGAAGTGTCGGGCCCGGTCGTCACGATCGTGCTGGTCATGTGCGCGGTGTTCGTGCCGGTTGCATTTCTGGGCGGCATTACGGGGCAGATGTACAAACAGTTTGCCATCACCATTGCGATTTCTGTGGTCCTATCGGGCATCGTGGCCTTGACATTGTCGCCGGCGCTGGCGGCTGTATTGCTGAAACCGCAGGCGCATGCAAAGCATCGTTTTTTCCAGTGGTTCGATAACGCGTTCGCGCGCGTCACGGCGGGCTACGGCCGCGCCGTGACGCTTACGATCAGGCGGTTTGGCATCGCGCTGCTGCTGTTCGCCGGCATGGTCCTGCTGGCAGTCACGATGATGCGGTCCATTCCACATGCCTTCCTGCCGCCTGAAGATCAGGGCTACCTGCTTGGCGCGGTCATCATGCCCGATTCGGCAAGTCTCGATCGCACCGGCCGGGTGTCGTCGCGCGTGACCGACTACTTCGCGAAACAGGCCGGCGTAGGCAGCGTAACGGTGGTCGACGGCTACAGCCTGCTCGACAACCAGACAATGAACAACGCTTCAACGTTCTTTGTCGGACTGAAGGGATTCGACGAGCGGTATTCGTGGGCGAACATTCGCACGCAAAATGCGCATGCGTTGCTGCTTGGTGCCTACCGCGCACTGTCACGGATCAAGGAAGGCATTGTCGTACCGGTCAACCCGCCGTCGATCCCCGGGCTTGGCACGACGGGCGGCACCGAGATGTGGATTCAGAGCAAAGGCGACGGCACCACGGCGCAGCTTGCTCAGGTCGTGCAGAACTTTATCGCCAGGGCGAAGGCGCGGCCCGAGCTGGCGGCCGTCACGTCGACCTTCAACGCTTCTTCACAGCAGTTGCGTGTCGATGTCGATCGCGACAGGGCGGCCACACTCGGCGTGCCGATAGACGAGGTCTACAGTACGATGCAGACCATGTTCGGTTCGCTGTACGTCTCCCAGTTCAATCAGTCGAGCCGTCTGTGGCAGGTGATCCTTCAGGCGGAGCCGTCATACCGGTTAAAGCCCACGGACCTCGAGCAGGTATTCGTGCGCAGCGCCACGGGCACGATGGTGCCGCTCAAATCGATCGTGACGTATCAGTACGTAACCGGCCCGTCCCTGATGACGCGCTTCAACGACTTCCCGGCCGTGCTGATTACCGCCAATGCTGCGCCGGGCCACAGTTCGGGCGAAGTGATCGCCGTGCTGGAGGAACTGGCGCGAACCATGCCCGCAGGATACGGCGCGGGGTGGAGCGGAGAAGCGTACGAAGCCCGCCAGTCAGGTGGCACGTCAGGCCTCGTTTTCGTGTTCGGTCTGGTGATGGTGTTCCTGATTCTCGCCGCGCAATACGAACGCTGGAGCCTGCCTGTCGGCGTTCTGATGGCCGTGCCGTTCGCGTTGTTCGGTGCTTTGCTGGCCATCCTGTTGAGAGGCCTGAACAACGACGTCTATTTTCAGATCGGTCTCACCATGCTGGTCGCACTCGCGGCGAAAAATGCGATTCTCATTTTCGAGTTTGCGGTGCTGAATCGCGCACAAGGCGCATCCCCGTTCGACGCCGCGGTGACCGCCGCCCGAGACCGGTTGCGGCCAATCGTCATGACGTCGTTCGCCTTCATTCTCGGCTGCGTTCCGCTGGCCATCGCGACCGGCGCGTCGCAGAACAGCCGGCATTCTATCGGCACCGGGGTGATCGGCGGCATGTTGGGGGCGACCGGCGTCGCTGTCTTCTTCATTCCGATGTTCTTCTTCCTGCTCGAATCGGCGAACGAGCGGCGCGCCGGTAAGAAGAAGGGAGAGGCCGTGCCGGAGGGACAAGGCGAACGGGCGCTGTCCGGTTCGCGTTCGGTGACTAACAGTTCGACCGGTATGCATCCCGGCACGAAGCGGGATAATTGACATGCGTCCAGTCGGTTCAAGTTTTTCCTGGGTGTCGGCACTTGGGCTTTGCCTGTGTCTGAGCGGCTGCCTGATGGGCCCGGACTATGTCAGACCGTCTATCGAAACACCGGCCACGTTTCGCTTTTCGGATAGTACGCAGGCGCAAATCGTCGATACGGCGTGGTGGGCTCAGTTTGGCGATCCAGTGCTGAACGAACTCATTTCGACCGCGCTCGCGCAGAACAGGGATCTGAAAATCGCCGCGGCTCGAGTCGACGAGTTTCGCGGACAGTTCGTCACCACGCGTTCGCAACTGTTTCCGCAGATTAGCGCGGGTTTCAACGCGGGTCGCCAGCGTGTCTCGCCGCTTGCCCAAAGTTCGTTGCCGGCCGGCATTGGAACGGACTACACGTCGTTCAATGCCACGTTGCCTATCTCATGGGAAATCGACGCGTTCGGCCGCGTGCGGCGTCAGACCGAAGCCGCGCGCGCGAATCTGCTCGCCAGCGAGGAAGGGCAGCGGGCCACGCTCCTCACGCTCGTTGCATCGGTCGCCACGTCCTATATCAATCTGCGCAGTCTCGATCAGCAACTCGAGATTGCCAGGGCAACGGCGGCGAGCCGCGCCGGTTCGGTGAAGGTCTTCGAACTGCGCTTCAAGGGTGGGCAGATCTCGCAGGTCGAACTGGCCCAGAGCCAGTCGGAATACGAGGCGTCGCTCGCGGATATTCCCGCCATTGAAGCGCAGATCGGGCAGCAGGAAGACGCGCTGTCGGTATTGCTCGGCCGCAACCCCGGTCCCATTCTTCGTGGCCGCACGCTCGACGAACTCCAGTCTCCCAGTGTGCCGGCGGGCTTGCCTTCAGAATTGCTCGCGCGCCGTCCGGACGTGCTGCAGGCCGAACAGAACCTGGTTGCCGCCAATGCGTTGATCGGCGCGGCGCGTGCGCTTTATTTTCCGCAGATTTCGCTCACGGGATTGCTCGGCTCGTCGAGCACGCAGTTAAGCAGGCTCTTTAGCGGCCCGGCGAACACCTGGGCGTTTGCCGGAGCACTGACGCAACCGATTTTCTCGGCCGGCAACATTGCCGGACAGGTCGAGCAGGCCCAGGCACGCCAGCAACAAACGCTCTACGCGTATCAGAAGGCTGTGCAGTCGGCATTCCAGGAAGTCAGCGACGCGCTTCTCGGCGTCGGGAAGTCATGCGAACGTCTGGTCGCGCAAGAGCGCCAGGTCGATGCGCTGAACGCCTACGCAAGACTCGCGCGACAACGCTATGAAGGCGGCTACACGAGCTACATGGAAGTTCTCGACGCCGAGCGAAGTCTGTTCAGCGCGCAACTGGCTTATGCGCAAACCCGCGGCAATGAATACACGTCTCTCGTCACGCTTTACAAAGCGCTGGGCGGCGGTTGGGGCGCGGATGCACTTGCAGCATTGGAGCAAGGCGGGACCGGTGCGCAAGCCGAAACACGGTAGTACTCAAGCGACCCGGTATGCGTGGCCAATCGTGAAACAAAGGTTGGGCGAGGAGCGATGGATAGGGCAGCAGAACGTGAAAAAACAGGGAGAATGAAGCGATGTCCAGAATAAGTAAAAACCTGACCATGCTGTTTGCTACAACCTGCCTCGCCTGCTGGGGCATGCATGTAGAGGCGGCGAATCCTCCCCGCGCGGCAGCGCCGTCGGTTTGGCCTCGCAGTTTCGATGCCGACAGGCAGCACGTCGAACTTTATCAGCCGCAGATCGAGACATGGGAAGGCAACCGCATAGCGGGCCGTGCCGCGGTAGCCGTTGGCGCAAGCGACGGCACGCCGACCTACGGCGTGGCGCACTTCTCGGCGACCGTCGAGATCGACAAGGTGTCGGGACTCGCGCAACTCACTCATATCGAGATCGCGAGCGTGGATGTGCCGACCAACCCGGGCGTCGCGGATCAGACCAGGCAGGTGTTGCTGGCGCATTTGCCGTCGGCCGGACTGACCACGTCGCTGGACGAACTGCAGACGAGCTACGCTGCGTCGAAGCAACTCGCGGCCACGCAGCGCATGGCCGTCCAGAACGAGGCTCCGCGAATCGTCTTCGCGACGAGGGCGACGGTGCTGGTCCTCGTGGACGGTGCGCCGGTCTGGCGGCCGGTGAACGGGACGGGCTATCAACGGGCGCTGAACAGCCGGGCGTTGCTGCTGCAGGACGGGAGCGGCACGCTGTATCTGCATGCTGCGGGTTACTGGTATTCGGCCGCGTCGGCCGGCGGTCAATGGGGCGTGCGGACGGCGCCGCCGCAAGCCCTGCTGGCGGCGGCGCAACGTGCCGAGGCGAGCGGCAAGGCCGATCCTCTGTTGCCGGCCAATGGCCAGCGCCCGGCGCGAGCGCCGGTCGTGCTGATCGCCACGGAGCCGACGGAACTGATTGTGACCGACGGCCAGATGAAACTGACGCCGGTCGAGGGCGTCAGTCTGCTGACCGTCGCCAATAGCGACCATGCTGTCTTCGTGGACCCGGCCACGAATCAGTACTACGTGCTGCTCTCCGGGCGATGGTTCCGCGCCGCTTCGGAAGGCGGGCCCTGGCAGTATGTTTCAGGCAGCGAACTCCCCGCGGATTTCGCGAGGATTTCGCCGCACGACCCCAGGGCCAACGTCCTGGTCTCGATCCCGGGCACGCCGCAGGCGAGGGAGGCCGCCATCGCGGCCACCATTGCGCAGACGGCCACGGTCTCGCGCGCGAGCGCCACGCTGAGCGTTGCATACGACGGCGCACCGCGCTTCACGCCGATCGCAGGCACGGCGCTGAGTTATGCGGTCAATACCGGCACACCGGTGATCGCGGTGGACTCCACACACTATTACGCCGTGTCGAGCGGCATCTGGTTCACCGCGGCGGCGCCCGATGGCACATGGCGTGTGGCGACCGAAGTGCCCAGCGCGATCTACGCGATTCCGGCCAGTTCACCTCTGCATTACGTGGTGTACGTGCGTATCTACTCGGTGACGCCGGAAACCGTGGTCGTGGGTTATACGCCGGGTTACATGGGCGTCGTGGTGAATGCCGAGGGTACCGTGGTCTACGGCACAGGCTATGTCTATCCGCCGTACGTCGGCGCGGTCTACTACGGTTATCCGCCGACCTACGGTTACGACGCGGGCTTTGCCCTCAACGCGGCAGCGGGGTTCGCCTTCGGCTTCGCGGCGGGGGCGATCTGGGGCGCTGCCGAGCCGTACTGGGGCCCATACTGGGGCGGCGGTGGATGGAACAACGTCAACGTGAACCAGGCGAATTTCTATGGACGCTGGGGACAAGGCACCGTGACGCACGCCTCGGGCTGGAACCCGTGGACCGGTACGCAAGGGCGCGGCTCGGCGGCGGCCGGCTACAACCCGGCGACCGGGGCGCGCTTCCAAGGCAGTCGGGGCGCCGCGTTCAATCCCTACTCGGGGAACTACGCGGCCGGGCGGCAGGGTTCGTTTGCAAATCCGTCGACGGGGCGGGAAGGCGCGGCGCGCGGCGGCATTGCCGGCAACCAGTACAATGGCAACTTCGCGGGCGGGCGCCAGGTGGCCGGGTATAACGCGCAGACAGGCCGGGCAGGCGCGGCCGAGTTCGGCGTGGCCGGCAACACGCAAACGGGCCAGTACACGAGCGCCGGCAAGGGCATCGTGACCAATCAGTCGAAAGGCAATGCCGTGGCATGGAACAACGGCGACGTCTATGCCGGCCACGACGGCAACGTCTATCAGCATACCCAGGGCGGCGGTTGGCAACAGCACACCGCCAACGGCTGGCAATCAGTCCAGCCGAAAGCGGACGTGAGCGGCGATCTGGAACAGCAACGCGAGGCGCGCGATGTCGGCCAGCAAAGGTTCGATCACTCGGCGAATCAATGGGGCGACGGCAGAGGGTCGCCAGGAGCGGGACGTTTCGGCGGCGAGGGGGGCTTTGCCGGCGGCGGCATGCGGCGAGGAGGATTTCGCCGCTAATCGTCCTTGAGACCCGATTATCTTCGCCGGTTCGCGAGAAAGGCTGGGCGGGCACATGTACCCACCTACGAACCTGTCTCGTCGCGCGACTCGTTGCAGAGGCGCGCTCAGTCGGCTCCGCCCACATGCGAAGGCTGGCGCGCATGCTGCACACTCGAAGCCGCGAGGCACTCCTCGATCATTGCGCGGAAGGTCGGGGCCGCATGCGAGGCACCGGTTGCGCCCATCTCCGGGCCGCCTTCCGGCGCGCCGCCCACGCCGACCACGAGCGTCGCTCGCGGTCGCCATTCCCGCGTACGCCGCAGCATGTTGCGTAGATACGGCGGCGAATCGGGCGCGTCGAGCGAGACGATGCAGATGATCGACGCGTCCTTGAAACCCGGTTCATCGGCGCGCGCGCTCCGGTAGCCCGAGTGCGTGGCCATCATCGGCGCGAGACCCTGGCGACCGAGCAGTTGCACGGCAATCGCGGTCGTGACTTCGTCGAACGAACCGCGTCCGGGCACGCATAGCACGGACGTTTTTTCGGCGGCGTCGCGCAGACGTGGGTGGGCCGAAATATGGCTGTCGTGCCGCTCGGAAAGATCGGCCGAGGCGGAGGCCAACAGCGCGCTCGCGGAGTCGGCGGGGTCGATGCGCGACAGGCGGTCCGGCAAGCCGTCCGCGATCTCCAGGTTTTCGACAATGTCCACCAGCGCGTCGTTGATACGCTGCAACTGATCGGGCATCAGCACGCCGCGCATGGCATCGTTGCGGGCGAGCTTGAGGCCTTCGAGGGCGACCTTGTCGTAGTAGTCGACCAGCGACATCTCGCGCAGCAGCCGCTCCGCCTGCACGATCGCCTCATGCGGATCGTCCGCGAGCAACCGCTGATAGAAGGTCTGCGCGGGTGTGAGAGCCGGCTGATCGCCGAGCAGCACGGTCAGAAAGTTCAGCCGGTCGGCGTAGCGCCCGAGCGTGACCACGCACAACGTGAGCGGCGTGGACAGAACGAGGCCGATCGGCCCCCACAGCCAGCTCCAGAAAATCGCCGCGACCACTACCGCGAGCGGCGACAGGCCAGAACGGTGGCCGTACAGCAGCGGCTCGGCGATCTGCCCGGCCACCAGGTCGACCACGATGAACAGGATCAGCGTATAGACCGCCATCGTCCATTGCGGCTGGATCGCGGCGGCAAGAAAGACCGCGAGAATCGCGGCGATCCAGATGCCGATATACGGTACGAAGCGCAGCAAGGCGGCAATCACGCCGAACAGCAGCGCACCGGGCACGCCGATGATGGCTAGCCCGATCGCGATCACGCCGCCCGCGCTGAGATTCACGCCCAACTGCGCGACGAAGTAGCGGCTCAGACGCACGGCGGCGTCGTTGATCGCGGTCGTGGTGCGGTGAAGATCGCGCGAACCGAACAGGCTGATCAAGCGGTCGCGCAAATCCTCGCGCTGCAGCAGGATGAAAATCGTCACGACCAGCACGATAAAGGTCGTTTCGATCGGCGCAATGGCCGGCGACAACGCACGCTGCGCAAGCTGCAACGGCGTGGGCGAGGGCTCGTGCACTTCGACCGGCTGCGGCACGGCGGGCGCGTTGCGCGCCGCGCGTCCGGTGGGGCGCGGCGGGTTCGGTCTGGAAGGCGCCACGCGTTGCAGGGCGACGGCGGCGCGGCTCATCAGCGAATCGGCGCGGCCAACGGTCTTTTCCTGAACCGTTTCGATCTTCTGTTCGATCGCCACCTGGTACTGCGGCAGGTCGCCCGCGAGCTGCACCAATTGCGCGCCGATCAGCGCGCCGACCGCGAGCAGGCTCGCCAGCGCGAACAGCACCGCAATGAAGATGGACGGCAATTGCCCCATATGCAAACGCCGCAACATCTGCACGAGCGGCGCGAGCAGGAAGCTGAGCAGCACCGATAGCGTAATCGGGATCAACACCGCGCGGCCGAAGTACAGCGCGCACACCACCACCACGCCGGTAATGACCGACGCGAGGCCATGCAGACTGGGCGTACCCGGCGGGTAAACGCGGTTCGGCCGCCCATGCGGCGGTAACGATATTTTCATGAGCACACGTTCCGAATGAGAAGCGCTGTCGTTCTTATGCTGGCCGCTCGCGAACAGGGAGAGGTTGTCCGGGCAATGCGCTTGAGCAAGTCGTATGCCCGGATTGTAGGCGCTTTGATGGAGGGCGGGGCTATCGCTTATCCCATGTATCCCATGTGCAGCCGCAGCAACTCGAACACCTGCGAACTCGCGTACAGCAGCAGGCCGATAAAGCCGCCGACAATCGTCCCGTTGATGCGAATGTATTGCAGATCCTTACCGATGTTCAGCTCGATCTGCCGTGACATTTCGCGCGAGTCCCAGTTCTTGACGGTGTCGCTGATATGCCGCGTGAGGAACTGCGCAAAGTCCGGCGCCAGCGCGCGCGCCGCTTCTTCGAGATGGTCGTTGAGCGACTGGCGCAAGGCCGGATCGTTCGCGAGTTCGCGGCCGACCCATTCGCCCATCGCCATCACGCGCGCATGCAGGGCCGAGTCGCTGCTTTGCAGATCGCGTTTGAGCCACGCGCGCAATTCGCCCCACATGTCTTTCACATACGAACTGAGCGCCTCGCCTTCCACCAGATAGCGCTTCAGCTCGTCGCCTTTTTGCAGGAAGGCGGGATCGGTCTTGAGCTTGACGATCAGCTTGTGCGCGGCGTCGTCGAACTTCTGGCGAAGCTGATGCGTGGGGTTCTCGCTGACCTGTTCGAGCATGCGGTTCACCGCGTTGGCGAGCGCTTCGGCGCCTTTCTCGCCGAGCCATGCCGAAGGCAGAATTTTTTCCATCTTCGGATATTCGCTCTTCACCCAATCGACAATGCGCTCGGCGATAAACTCGCGCGCCTGCGGTTCGCGCAGCAGCGCGATGACCTGTTCGATGCCGGCGTCGAGCAGTTCCTGATGGCGGCCGTCTTTGGTGAGCGTGTCGAGAATCGCGCCCATCGATTGCGACAGATCCACCTTGGCCAGCACGTCGCGCAGCGCTCCCTTGATGAAGCTCTGAATGCGTACGTCGTCGGTCAATTCCAGAATGCCGCTGGTGAGCTTGACGACGTAATCGCCCAACCGCGCAGTGTTGGCCGGTTGCGTCAACCAGCCGGTGATGCTCTGCGCCGGGTTGTGTTTCTGGATCAGGCCGACCAGCGAAGGCACATCCAGAAACTTGTCCTGCACGAAAACCGCCAGGTTGTCGGCGATCTTGTGCTTGTTCCTCGGAATGATCGCAGTGTGCGCGGAAACGAGCGGGATCGGCACGCGGCGAAACAGGGCGGCCACGGCGAACCAGTCGGCCAGCGCGCCGACCATCGCGGCCTCGGCGATCGCCTTGATGCCGTCCACCCAGATGCCGCGCGGCATGAACGCGGTCACCACGAAAACGCAAGCGGCGGCCAGCAACAGCAGCAACGGCGTGCGCTTGGCCTTCTTCAGTTCGATTGCTTTGTTCATTGGCGGCGAGGCAGCGGGTCCAGGTCCAGGTCGATTGAAATGATGGGGCGCGCTCGACGCGCGTGCCGAAAACGCGAGTGTAGCGCCGCCCGCCGGGCCACGTGGCAACCGCCCGGGACTATCTTTGCCGCGCCGGCACGGTAACATCTGCGGTCAGACCGCGCGGGCTTGCCCGGCGAGGCAGATTGCAATTGAACGGAATGGAGGCACAGTGATCAGGTTTCTGCACACCGCGGACTGGCAGATAGGCACGCAGTTCGGCCAGTTCGAACCGGACGAGGCGGCGCATCTTGCCGAAGCGCGCTTCGAGACCGTGCGCCGGATCGCCGGAGAAGCCGCCGCGCGCAAGGTCGACGCCGTGCTCGTGGCCGGCGACGTATTCGATCTGCAAACCGTCTCGGACACGGTGATCCGCCGTCTGTTCGGTGCGCTGCAAGCCTTTACCGGGCCGTGGATCATGTTGCCGGGCAATCACGACGCGGCGCTCGTCGAGAGCGTCTGGACGCGTGCCCAGCGCCTGAACTGCATCGCGCCGAATGTGCGCGTGGTGCTCGAACCCGGCGTGGTGCTGCTCGACGCCTGCCGTTGCGCGCTGCTGTGCGCGCCGCTCACGCAACGCATCACGTATGACGACACCACGGGGTTCTTCGATACCACGGAGACGCCGGCCGGCTATCACCGCGTCGGACTCGCGCACGGCAGCGTGAGCGGGATTCTGCAGGAAGGCATCGACTCGTCGAATCCGATCGCGCCCACGCGTGCCGCGAGTGCGCGTCTGGACTATCTGGCGCTCGGCGACTGGCACGGCCATCTGCGCGTCGACGAGCGCACCTGGTACGCCGGCACGCACGAGCAGGACCGCTTCCGTGCCAACGATCCGGGCTTCATGCTCGACGTCACGCTGCAGGAGCCGGGCGCGGCGCCGGTGGTCGAGCCGGTGCGGGTCGGTCAATATCAATGGCATCGCTGGGACGAAACCATTTCCGTGCCGACCGATGTGGATTCGCTCAAAGCGCGTCTCGCCACCTTGGGTAGCCACGACGTGCTGCGCGTCACCGTCGGCGGTACGGCGGCGCTCGCCGACGCCGAAGCGATCCACGTCGCGGTGGAAGAAGCCCGCGCCCGCGTGCGGGCCTTGCGCGTTGACCTGAGCGGCCTGCAAGTGCTGCCCACCGCCGACGATCTCGCCGAACTCGGCGCGCAAAGCGGCTATCTCGCGAAAGTGGTGGCGCGTCTGCGCGGCTTGCAGGAAGACCCGCAGTCCGACCCGCGGGAGGTTAGGCGCGCGGCGGAGGCGTTGTTGCTTCTGGCGCGTTTTCAACGTGAACTGCCGCGCGAAGCGAGGTCCGCATGAAGCTGCAAAGTATCGCAATCCAGGAGTTCAAACAGTTCACCGGACGGCTCGTCATCGACGATCTGCAGCCCGGTCTCAATCTTTTCGTCGGTCCGAACGAGGCCGGCAAGAGCACCATTGCCGAAGCCGTGCGCGCCGTGTTTCTCGAACGCTACAAGGCTTCGCATCTGAAAGACCTGTTGCCGTGGGGCAAGGCGAGCGGCCAGCCGTCGGTCGAAGTGAGCTTCGATCTGGACGGCACGCCGTGCCGGCTGTCGAAGCAGTTCGTCACGCGCCAGCGCTGCGAGTTGAAGATCGGCCAGAGCGTATTCGGCGAAGATGAAGCCGAAGACAAGCTCGCTGCGTTGCTCGGTTTTTCGCGTGCCGCGCGTGGGCCGTTGAGGGCCGAGAACGCGGGCGTTCCCGGCTTGTTGTGGGTGCAGCAAGGCGGCACGCAGGAAATGCGCGATTCCACCGGCCACGCGGCGCAGTATTTGCGCGATGCGTTGACGCAACTTTCGGGCGGCAGCGAATCGGCTGGCGAAGATGCGCTGATCGCGGCCGTGCAGCGGGAGCTTCGGCAACTGCTCACCGCGCGCACGCAGAAGTCTACCGGGCCGCTTGCCGAAGCCGAACAGACGCTCGCGCGGCTGATCGAAGAGCGCGATGAACTGGAACAGCAGCGTCGGCAGTTCGAGGAGAACATTGCGCGTCTCGCCGCGCAGCAGGAAGCATTCGACGACACGCAGCGCAAGCGTCCTTGGGAGCTTCACGAGCAGAAGGCCTTGCAGGCGCAATTACGCGCCGATGCCGTCGTACAACTCGAGGGCAGCCTCAAAGGACTCGAACAAGCGCTGAAGGCGAGTGAAGCCGAACTGGCGCTGCCATTGCAGCAGGAGCAGAACGCGCTCGAACTGGAAGCGGCCGTCGCGCGCGAGCGGCAGCAACTCGGCGCGCTGCGGGCGAACGTCGCCGCGGTGCAGGCCGAGCACGCGCAGGCCGCGGCCAGTGTGGCGCAATTCGAGCAGGCTTTCGCCGATGCCAACCGCGCGCTGGAACTGGCCAACGCGGCCGTGACCGCAGCCGATCTGCGCAGTCAGATTGGGCTCTATCGCGCCGAGAGCGAGCGGCTCGAAGCGTCGATCGCAGCCGCCAGCAAAGCGAACGACGCCGTGCTCGAAGCCGCGCGCGAGGCGGCCACGCTCGAAATCGACGAGGCGAAACTGAAACGGCTTGCCGCGCTCGGCGGCGAGCTGACTGTGCTGCGCGCGCGCACCGAAGCCGCGATGACGCGCATCGAATACCGCCTGAACGGCGCGATTACCGTCGACGATGAAACGGTGAGCGGTGAGGGCGTGCTGCGTCTGGATGGCGAGAAGCGGATCGGCCTCGGCACGCTCGGCGAATTGCGGGTGGTGCCGGGCGTCTCCGATCTGCCGGCGCGGCTGTCCGAACTCGCGTCGCTCGAAGCCCGGTATGCGCAGTTGTTGCAGGCGCTCGGCGTGGCGTCGCTCGGCGAGGGCGAGTCGAGGCACGAGCAGTGGAAGGCGCTGGTCGCCCAGCAGAAAAGCCAGGCGAAGATTCTCGAAGTGCATGCGCCGCAGGGCATCGAGGCGTTGCGCGCGGCGTCGGCCACGGCGGCGGCGCGCATGCAGGCGGCCAATGAGCGGCTCGCGGGTCTGCCCGACGTATCCACTGCCGCGCCGCTCGACGAAGCGCGTCGCAACGCGGAGATCGCGCGCGATGCGTTGGAGGCCGCGCGAAAAGTATTGACGCAGGCGGCCGATAAAAAATCCACCGGCATGGCGAATGAGGAAGCGCTCGCGGCTCAGTTGCAGCGCAAGGAAGCGCAATTGAGCGACGAAGCATTCTGCCGGAACCGCGCGCTGTGGCAGACGAAAATCGTCGAGCAACGCGTGCAGGTCGAGGCGTTGCGCAAACAGCGCGAAGGACGCGAGCGCGAACTGGAAGCGGCCCGCCTCGACGATCCGGCGGCCGAGGCGAAGCGCTATCGCGCGTCCGCGGAACTCGCGCGCAGCGAGCAGAACGAGCGGCAGGTGCGGATCGCGGGATTGCGCAGTCAACTGGAGACGGTCGGCGCGTCGGGGCTCGGCGAGCGTCTCGCGGCGCTCGAAGCCAGGGTCGAGCAGGCCACGCGGCGCAAGGACGAACTCAGCTTGCGTGCGAGCGCACTGAGCCTGCTCGACGAAGTGCTGGTCGACGAACGCGACGCCGCGGTGGCGCAGTTGCGCGCGCCTTTGACCGAACGGCTCGGCCATTATCTGAAGCGGATTTTTCCGCAGTCGACAATCGCGCTCGGCGACGATTTGAGTCCCGCTACGCTGGATCGCTATGGCCGCGCGGACACGCTCGACGCACTGAGCTTCGGCACGCGCGAACAACTCGGCATCCTGACGCGGCTTGCGTACGCGGATCTGCTGAAGGCGTCGGGCCGGCCGACCTTGCTCATGCTCGACGACGCGGCCGTGCATACCGATGCCGCGCGGCGCGATGCGATCAAGCGCGCATTGATCGATGCGGCCACGCGGCATCAGATCCTGGTGTTCACTTGCCACCCGGAACTGTGGGACGACCTCGGCGTGAGGCAGCGGGCGATCGAGGATCTGAAGGTGGCGGCTTAGGCGCCCGGCCGCGTGAGCGCACTGTCAGGGAGGCATGAGCCAGAGGCCGCATGAATCGAATTCCGACATGCGGCCGATGAATCAACGCAATTTCACGCGAATTTGCAGAAATATCGCATCTCCAAGGATCGATATTTCCCCGAGACTAGCAATTCGAGTCTTCGCCGCGGTCATGGTCTTCTATCGAAAGTAGTTCACTCTGCTTGTATCGAATGCCTGTGCATGCCCCGCGTGACGACCATCTGAACAGAGTCGCAAACGTCACGGGGCCGGTTGATGGCGCAGGATACTTTTATCAAGATTGGCGGTATCGACGGCGAGTCGCAGGACGCTTTGCACCTGAACGAAATCGATGTAATCGGTTGGCGCTGGAAAGTGTCGCAGCAATCAGCCATGATGTCGGGTTCCGGTGGCGGGGCGGGCAAGGCTACGGTTTCGGATCTGGAATTCACGCATCAGTTGGATCGTGCCAGTCCGAATCTGATCAGATATTACTTCACGGGCAAGCATATCGACCAGGTGAAGCTGACCGTGCGCAAAGCCGGGGGACTGCCATTCGAATACCTGAAGATCACGATGTACGACGTGGTCATTACTCAGGTCGAGCCGATCGGGGGCGGCGAGGTGTGCCACGAAGAGGTGTGTCTTTCTTTTTCGACGATGAAGCAAGAGTACTTCGTGCAGAACGCGCTGGGGGGAAGCGGCGGTGCGGTGACCGCCACGCTGTATATCAAGAACAACACTACAAATTGACAGGGCAGGGGCAGAGGAAATGCCGGTCAAGTGTACTTTTGTTCTTAATAGGGAGGTCACCTCTTTTTTCATTTGCGACGGAACGGTGTCGGTCGCTGCGTTTTCTGGAACCGATCGGGGCCGGGATAATCCCGATGATACGGCTGTCGAAAATGTTGGGCCGATCCCGAAAGGGACCTATTATCTTGTCGATCGTCAGTCAGGCGGTTACATGGGTTTGATATACGACTGGTGGAATGCACAAGGCGTTAGCTCTACCGACCGTCGAAAGTGGTTCATGCTCTGGAATCCTGCAACGGGGGATACGACCAACATCAATGGCATCAAGCGCGGTAACTTCCGGCTGCATCCAGTCGGGCGCATTGGGCTGAGTCACGGATGTATCACGGTTGCGAATCCTAAAGAATTCGAACTACTTGAGAAATACATTCGTTCGCGAGGACAGACCTTACCCGTACCGGGGTCAACTTTGCGAGCCTATGGAACCGTTGACGTGAAATGAACAAGCGCCTGGTCATCAGCATTTCGACCTACACCGCTTTGATAGTGATATCCGTGATTGCTGGTTTGCGGACCACGTATCTTGTTGACATGCTCCCAATGGAAATGCCGGAGAGCGTGGAAGCATTTATCCGATTCTGGCTGTCATGCACCGGCACTGAATATCTGGGAAATCCCGACGATATGGAAGTGCTTGCGTTACTACTCTATTGGGCGGTCGCCACATTGCTGATTGCGGTGGCATTAATTGGATTCAAACGGTGGCTGCCTGGTTATCTCGTTGCCAGAAAAAGTGGTGAAGCGATACCCAGGATGCCTTTGCCCGTAACGCTCGTAGCATCTTTATTTGCGCTTCTCTTCATTAGCAATATTGGTTGGCAACTGGCGAGCCCGCTTACGAGATACCCACTTCATATACCGGGTCCAGTCAAGGCAGTAGTCAGATTCTACCTATCAGCTACAGGTCGAGGCGCCCGTTCAGATCTCGATGAGAATCTGATCTTGTACGTCATGGACCTTTATTGGGCGATCGCTACCCTGTGCATCGGCGTACCTGTCGTTCTTTGCTGTCTGGCGATACGTCGGTTTATGCGCAGAAAAATCAATCAGCCTTGAGAGGCGATGGAACCGTTGATGTGAAATGAACAAGCGCCTGATCATCAGCATCTCGATTTACACCGCTTTGATAGTGGTATCGGCGATTGAAGGTTGGCGCTCGACGTATCTTATCGACATGCTCCCAATGGGAATGCCAGAGAACGTGGAAGCCTTTATCCGATTCTGGCTATCCTGCACCGGTACTGAATATCTGGACAATCCTGACGATATGGCAGTGCTTGCGTTGCTGCTCCACTGGTTGATCGTCACCCTGATTTTTGCGCTCGCACTGCTTGGATTCAAACGGTGGCTGTCCCGCTATCTCAGCGCAAGGACAACCGGTGAACCGAGTCCCAGGTTACCTGTGTTGGTAACGCTTGTTATGTCGTTACTTGCATTTGTCGTCAGTTGTGATCTTGGCTGGTACCTTTCGCTTCTGTTCGCGAGATATACAGTCGATATCCCCATGCCTGTCAAA